>OLOQ01001229.1_pt1 | contig 25492 bp, 23 predicted proteins | sample 1673101 | NCBI WGS metagenome assembly OLOQ01 (sample SAMEA3136754, study PRJEB25190) | human gut metagenome | biome: human gut; feature: human-associated habitat; material: faeces | place: Austria | collected 2013 | reverse complement strand
CTTGCATGTGTTAAGCACGCCGCCAGCGTTCGTCCTGAGCCAGGATCAAACTCTCAATAAAATGGTATCAACACAGACCTAAGTCTGAGCTAATCTTTATCGAGCTATTTGTCATAGCTTAAAACTTTTTATCCTTACGATTCAGACGTAATTGACTCAACCGTCCTCCTCGCAAGCCCTGTGCATGTTGCACAGTTTTTCATCTGGTGCTTGTCAAAGTTTCGTTGTTTAATTTACAAGGTGCACGCTCCAACCGCGGAACAGGTGTTATCTTAGCACGTACCTTACCGTTTGTCAACACTTTTTTCCAGATATTTTCAAATTATTTTTTCAAGGGTGCATAGAGACAAATTCCCCGCAGCATGTTATAATATAGGAACCGTTTCATTTTGGAGGTATTTCCCTTGGATTTCCAACATATCGAGGCCACTTTCGGGAAGTTGGAGCACTGCTCGCTCTCGTTTTCAAGCGGTCTTAATATCATAGAAGCGCCAAATGAATCCGGAAAATCGACACTGCTCGCCTTTCTCCGCGTAATGCTCTATGGTTTTCCGCCGCGCGAACGCGGTGCGTTGGCAGACAAGAACCGCTATGCCCCCTGGTCGCTCTCTCCGATGCGCGGCACGCTGTCTCTCTCCTCTCAGAAAGGCAACATCACGCTTCAGCGCGACACCGCGCGAGCAAACAGCCCCATGGGACGTTTTTCCGCCATCTACACCGGCAGCGGCGAGAGCGTTGATGGCCTGACCGCCGCTGACTGCGGCGAGACGCTGCTCGGCATCCCGTGTGAGGTTTACGAGCGCAGCGCTTTTATCCGCCAGAGCAGCCTGACGGTCGACGCCAGCGCTGAACTTGAGCGGCGCATCGCAGCACTCATCACCACCGGCGAAGAGGGGCAGTCGTTCAGCGAAGCTTTCGCCGCGCTCAAAAAGCAGCTCAACGCGCGTAAATATAATAAGTCGGGCCGCATTCCCGCACTTGAGGCGGAGATCGTCGCACAGGAACGATCTCTCGCCGAGCTTTCCCAGCTCACGCGCAGCAGGCAGGACGCCGAGGCCGCGCTTGCCGCCTTTGACGCCGAGGAAGCTTCTCTCCGCGCTCAGCTGCGCGCGCACGACATTTGTGACGCGCAGGACATTCGCCTTGCCGCCGCGCAAGCGCGGCAGCGTTGGCAGGCCGCCGAAAGCAGTGCCGAGCAGTTGCGCCGCACGTTGATCGAAAATAGTATTCCTCCGCGCGACGCACTGGAGCAGGGCCGCATGCGACTCATCGCCCTTTCCTCGCTCAAGGCTGATGCCGCAGATGCGCAGCAGCGATACCGCGACGCTGAGGGCGCGCTTGCCGCCTTTGACGCAAAGCCGGCCGAGCGGGTGCATTCGCTATTACCTTATATAATAGTAAGTGCCGTTCTATTTGCCGCGCTTATGGTCATTCAGACGCTGCCGGCCGCTGTCGCGATGGCCGGGCGTGTTCTTTCCGGCATTGCACCGCTCGTTCTCCTTATTATAGATGCGAATAGCCGCCGCAAAGTCCGCCGCGTACATGACGAAAAGCGCCGCGTCTTTGAGCAGGCCCTGCGAGAAGCGCAGTCCGATGCCGCAGCGCAGCAAAAGCTCTGCGACAGCGCCGCGCGGGAGCTGCTTGTGCTGATCCCGGCAGGCGACATTTCCCGCGTCAGCGCCTATCTCGATACCGCGCTGCACAAATATGCCGAGTTGGATACCTTGGAGCGTGAGGCTCGCGAGCTGTCGCTGCGCTGTGAGCTTCTTTCCGCGCAGCAGCCGCAAAGCGACGTTCCCACCGAGCCCACCGTCCGTCCGACTCGTTCCCGGGCAGAACTGCAAAGCGCGCTCGACGCGCTCACCGTCCGCCGCCGCGAGGCGCAAAGCACCTCTGATTACACCTCCGGCCGCTGCCGCGCCATCGGCGATGCCGCCGAGCTTGAAGCCGGGCTCGCGCAGAAGCGTACCGAGCTTGCGCAGAATCAGGGTGAGTACGATGCCATCGCTCTTGCGATGGAAGCGCTGCAACACGCGAACACCGCGCTGCAAAGCCGCTTTTCCCCCGCGCTCAGCCGCCGGGCAGGCGAGCTTTTCTTCCGTTTGACAGGCGGAAAATATGAAAGTGTCCTGCTCGACCGCACGTTCTCCGCGCAGGCGGGCGAAGCAGGCGAGAGCATCTCGCACGACGCGCAGCTTCTGAGCCTTGGCACGCTCGACCAGCTCTACCTTGCCGTGCGCCTCGCGATCTGCGAAAGCGTTCTGCCCGAAGGTGATCCGCCGCCCATCGTGCTGGACGATGCGCTCGTTCGTTTCGATGATGCGCGCTGCCGTGCCGCGCTCGACCTTTTGCTGGAAGAGAGCAAATCGCGCCAGATCCTGCTCTTCACCTGTCAGCACCGCGAGAGCGCTTACCTCGCCGGGCGCGACGGTGTCACGCTTCTTTCCCTGTAATCCATTCTGAATAAAAGGAGATCCTTCATGTCCACTCTGCAAGCTTTGCTCCTCCCCAGTGACTTTATTGGTCTTTGCAACCTCTTCCTGCTCTACATTGCCTACAGCACCCTCGGCTGGTGCGGCGAAATGCTGTACTGCTCCATTCCCAAGGGGCACCTGTGCGAAAAGAGAGGCTTTCTCAACGGTTTTCTCTGCCCCATCTACGGCCACGGCGCACTGCTCGTGCTCTACTGTCTGCACGGCGGCTTTAAAAACCCGGTGCTGACGTTCATCTTCGGCGCGATCGTCACGTCGATTCTCGAATACTTCACAAGCTGGATCATGGAAAAGCTCTTCCACATGCGCTGGTGGGACTACTCTCATTATAAATTCCAGATCAACGGCCGCGTCTGCCTGCTGAACTCCACGTGCTTCGGCCTTGCAAGCGTTCTTCTGTGCCATGTTGTACAGCCGTGGCTCTGGGCGCGCATCACAGGTCTCGGCGCCGCCATCACCGTCCCGCTCGCCTCGTTCATCTTCGGCATTTATCTGATGGACACCATTCTCTCCGTCCGCAGCGCCTTCCAGCTCAGCTCTCAGATGGGCAAGCTGCGCAAACTGCAAGCCGAGCTCAAGGACTATGTCGCCGAAAAGCGCGAGGAAAACCAGGAGCGCAAGGCCGAGCGCCGCGCCGAGGTGCGCGAGCGCGCCCGCGCGCTGCGCGACAGCGCCGATATTTTCGAGCGCCGCCTGCTCCATTCCCATCCTGACATTCGCAAGTCCCGTGAGGATCTGCTTGCCGCCATTCGCGCCCGCCTGAACGAAAGCGAGGCCGAGGCCAAGCGCGCCGCCGACGGACTTTTCAACGAGGACAAGAAGGATTGATCCGCCAAGCGCGCGGTTGACTTCCTTGTTTGAACGGTATAAACTAAGTTGCGCCGCCAAGCAAACGGCGGCGACCACGCAGCAAAGGAGAATTCTGATCTATGAGCGAATGCACCCATAATTGCTCTACCTGCGGTGAGAGCTGCTCTGAGCGCACAGCGCCGCAGTCCCTGCGTAAGGCTCCCCACCCCGAGAGTCACATCGGCAAGGTGTTCGGCGTTGTTTCCGGCAAGGGCGGCGTCGGCAAATCCATGGTCACGAGCCAGCTCGCCGTCACCATGCACCGCCGCGGCTTCAAAGTCGGCGTCATGGACGCCGACATCACCGGCCCCTCGATCCCGCAGGCCTTCGGCGTACACGATAAGGCCGTCGGCACGCAGACGGCGCTTTACCCCTGCGTCAGCCGCAGCGGCATCGAGATCATGTCCATCAACCTTCTGCTCGAAGACGAGACCGACCCCGTCATCTGGCGCGGCCCCGTCATCGGCGGTGTCGTCCAGCAGTTCTGGACAGATGTTGCATGGGACGTGGACTATCTGTTCGTCGATATGCCCCCCGGCACGGGCGATGTGCCGCTGAGCGTGTTCCAGTCCATCGCGCTCGATGGTATCATCGTTGTCACCTCTCCGCAGGAGCTTGTCTCCATGGTCGTGGAGAAGGCCGTGAAGATGGCGGAGAAGATGGACGTCCCCATCGTCGGCGTCGTGGAGAATATGAGCTACGTCGCCTGCCCCGACTGCGGCAAGAAGATCTACCTCTTCGGCGAGGGCAAGAGCGAGGAAGCCGCCAAGCGTCATTCCCTCCCCCTGCTCGCCCAGATGCCCATTGACCCCGAGCTTGCCGCCCTTGTGGACGCAGGCAGGATCGAAGAGTTCGAGGGCGCATGGCTCGATCCCGCCGCCGACGCGATCGAAAAAGTCGAAAAGCGCGCCGAATAACATCGCAACGATAAAAAGCAGCGCATCTCGCAAGAGATGCGCTGCTTTTTGTCTTTCGATCAGTCGTTGGAATAGTTGTCGAAGTAGCCCTGAATGTAAACGATGGGCGTACCCTTGTCGCCGCTGCCGCTCGTCAGGTCGCAGAGAGAACCGATGAGATCGGTCAGGCGGCGGGGCGTCGTGCCCTCGGACACCATGTTGCCAACCAGGCTCTCGTCCGTTTTCTCGCGGATGCGCTCTTCAATGGCAGCCTTGAGCGCCTCGCCCTTGAGATCACCGAAGTCGTTGTCGGCAAGGTACTTGAGCTTCAGCTCGTTCGGCGTGCCGACCAGACCCTTGGTGTAGCCCGGGGAAACAACGGGGTCAGCCAGCTCCCAGATCTTGCCGACGGGATCCTTGAAGGCGCCGTCGCCGTAGACCATCGCCTCGATGTGCTTGCCGCTGGCATTGCTCAGCAGCGCGCTCAGCTCCTCGGCCACCACCATGCAGTCGCGCGGGAAGAGCTTGACGGACTCCTCGGTCGCCTTGTTGGAGCCGAGCAGGCCATATTCTTCATTGTAGCCGCTGCCGTCCACGCTCTTCGTGAGCAGGTCGTCAAGACCCAGCACGATCTTCGCGCCGCCGGCCTTCAGCAGGCGCTTGCTGCGCGCGCGGGTGTGGATATCGCAGGTGATGACAGCGTCCGTGCAGCCGCACAGCGTCTGCACACGGTTGCCGAAGAGGACTTCGACCTCGGCGCCGGCATCGGTGATGATGCCGGAATAGAAATCGATGTAGTCAACGCCGGTGAAGGGGTGCACCGCCGCGCCGAACTTCTCGCGGAACTGCTCAAGCGTCAGAACGTCGCTGTACGGGTCAACGCCCGCCTCGTCCAGCTTGTCCCAGTCGACAAGGCCGTTGCCCACCTCGTCAGAGGGGTAGGAGAGCAGCAGCACGATCTTCTTGCAGCCCATGGCCATGCCGCGCAGCAGCAGAGAGAAGCGGTTGCGGCTCATGATGGGGAATGCAACGCCCACGGTGCCGCCGCCGGTCTTTTCGCGCACGTCCTTGGCGATCTGGTCGAGCGTTGCGTAGTTGCCCTGCGCACGCGCCACAACAGATTCCGTGATCGCAACCACGTCGCGGTCATGCGGCTCGATACCGGCCTCTTTCCATGCTTCCATCACGGAAGCGGCGGCGACCTCAGCAATGTTATCTCCTTCGCGGATGATAGGTGCGCGCACACCGCGCGCGACAGTTCCGATCGTTCTCATGGCAAACTCCTTTATTTTTAATCAGCGCAAAAGCGCACTCTTGCAAAAGCATGCAGTGTTGTATTATAATCGCCTCAGAGCGATAAGTAAAGTATCGTTTTTTGATGATAGGCATAAATTTTTCTTATGCCTTTTGTTTTCAAGGGGGCTTTCGAATGGTCAAGTTGGAGCTTTACCGGGTCTTCCGCGAGGTTGCCGAGGCCGGCAACATTTCCCTTGCGGCAGAGAACCTCTATCTCTCGCAGTCCGCCGTCAGTCAGAGCATCAAGCAGCTTGAGCAGCAGCTCGGCACGCGCCTTTTCCTGCGTTCTCCGCGCGGCGTCGCGCTCACCGAGGACGGGCGGCTCCTATTTGAATATGTACGCAGCGCCATGGGCCTTCTGGAAACCGGCGAGGATAAACTCCAGCAGTCGCGCACGCTGCAAGCCGGCACGCTCGTCATCGGCGCAAGCGACACCGTAACGAGCCAGTTTCTGCTGCCGCACCTTGACGCGTTCCACCGCTCGTATCCGAATATCCATATCCGCATCATCAGCGGCCGCAGTTATAAGGTGCTCGGCCTTCTCCGCGCGGGGCGGGTGGACATTGCCTTTGCCAGTGCCCCCGGCGATGCAGAGGATCTGGAGCATGTGCCCTGCTTTGAAACGCATTCCTGCTTTGTCGCCTCTCCCGACTATCCCTGCGACTTTTCCCGACCCTACACGCCCGAGGAGATTGCCGCCTTTCCGCTCATTCTGCTGGAGAAAAAAGCCTCCTCGCGCACCTACCTTGAAAAGTTCTTCCTGCAAAGCGGTATCAAGCTCACCCCCGAGATCGAGCTCGGCGCGCGCAGTCTTCTTGTCGATCTTGCCAAGATCGGCTTCGGCGTTGCGGGCGTCACGCGGGAATTCGTCTGTGACGAGTTGGCCGCAGGTGAGATCCGCGAGCTTTCCACCGCCTTTTCCGTCCCGCCGCGCACCGTCGACCTGTGTATGCTGCGCAACGTTTCGCCCAGTGCCGCAACCGAACGTTTTGCCCGCGATGTGCTTGAAAAATTACAGGGCAGTGGCGTTCCCAATTAACGTTTGCATAGTTTCCGTCATTATGCACATCTCAGTCGCCAAATCTTTATCACTTTCGCTGATTCGATTTTCTTGACAAGATTTTTGCGGCATGTTACCCTCTTTTTCGCTGCAATAAGCGAAGATACACGGTTTTCAGGATTTTTTGAAACTGAACGCTATTGGAACCTCTGGAGAACTCATTCAGTTGGGTGCCGAAGGGGCAACGCCTTGACCGAAAAATGTTAAGGCCGAATCTCTCAGGCAAAGGGACGGAGACACCCCGGCACAGCGCCGGTTCTTCCGTCTTTTGCTCATTCTCCTTTGTTTTTTTAGCTGCCGATCTTTCGTCTTGATCGGCAGCTTTTCTTTTTCTCTATTCTTTTTTAATACCGAGGAGAACATAATGGCAACAATTACGGAAGCTTCAATCCTGTCCGCCGTTCAAACCATCAATGAATACCTGAGCAACTATGTTCTGGTCTTTCTGCTGCTCGGCGTCGGCATCTGGTACACCATTAAGACAAAATTCGTGCAGATCCGCTGCTTCAAGGAGGGCTGGAACCGCGTCTTCGGCAACATCTCCCTCAACGGCAAGAAGGGCGGCGGCGGCATGAGCTCATTCCAGGCGCTCGCCACCGCCATCGCCGCGCAGGTCGGCACGGGCATCATCGTCGGCGTTGCCGGCGCGATCCTCACCGGCGGCCCCGGCGCAGTGTTCTGGATGTGGGTCATCTCGTTCTTTGGCATGGCCACGATCTATGCCGAGGCAACGCTCGCGCAGGAAACGCGCGTTGTTGGCGAGGACGGCTCCATCAAGGGTGGCCCCGTCTACTATATCACCGCCGTCTTCAAGGGCCGCTTCGGCAAGTTCCTTGCCGGTTTCTTCGCCACCGCCATCATTCTGGCGCTCGGCTTTATGGGCTGTATGGTGCAGTCCAACTCCATCGGCGCAACAATGGAAACGGCCTTTGGGATCCAGTCCTGGGTCGTCGGCCTCGTCCTCGTTGCCATCTGCGCGTTCATCTTCCTCGGCGGCGTGCAGCGCCTTGCGTCCGTGACGGAAAAGGTCGTGCCGCTCATGGCGGCGGTATTCCTCTTTGGCGGTCTCATCGTGCTCGCCGTTCGCATCAAGTATATCCCCGAGACCTTTGCCATGATCTTCCGCTACGCCTTTGAGCCGCAGGCCATCATCGGCGGCGGCTTCGGCTACGCCATCAAGCTCGCCATCTCGCAGGGCGCCAAGCGCGGCCTGTTCTCCAATGAGGCCGGCATGGGCTCCACGCCCCATGCCCATGCGCTCGCCAACGTCAAAAACCCCCATGAGCAGGGCACCGTCGCCATCATCGGTGTGTTCATTGATATGTTCGTTATCCTCACGCTTAACGCGCTTGTCATCATCTCCACGCTCTATGCGGGCAACGGCCCGCTCTCCGGCCGCGGTGCAGCAGCGCTGAGCAGCACCTTCAACAAGACGAATCTTGCCCAGTGCGCGTTCGGCACGGTGTTTGGCTACAAGGCCGGCAGCATGTTCGTCGCGGTGTGCCTCTTCTTCTTCGCCTTTTCCACGATCCTCAGCTGGAACCTCTTCGGCAAGATCAACATGACCTACCTTTTCGGCGAACGGAGCAACGGCGCTTACACCTGTCTCGCGCTTATCTTCATCTTCCTTGGCACCACGATGTCCAACGACCTCGTCTGGGAGCTGAGCGACATGTTCAACCAGCTCATGGTCATTCCCAACGCCATCGCCCTGCTCGCCCTGACGAGCCATGTTGTCAGGCATTCCCACACTCCTGACCGCCTGTCTGACCGAAAAGGCGGCAAATAATTGCGAATTTCCTCAAAAAAGTCACGGCTGACAACTTTTTGTCAGCCGTGTTTTTTTATGTGTTCCGGCGTGATTCCTTTTCGAAAGTGCATTCCATTTCCCATTCATTAAAAATATAAAAGTTCATCATCAATGTGCATAATAAATTGGATAAATCTTTGTCTGTTTTGAAGCAACCGCCTCTCTTGACTTCTTCTTTACGGCGTGTTAGGCTTTTACTGCTGAAACAAACGAATATCTACCAAGGAAGCTTTCAGGATCACGAAGACTGAGAGCCTAGGAAACTCTGGAGAACTCATTGAATTGAGTGCCGAAGGTGCAAGACCGTTCGCGGTCGAATCTCTCAGGCAAAGGGACAGAGGAGCAAAGACGGTTTTTCGTCGCGCGCCGTTTGTTCCCGCACTTAATTGAATGTCTCTTCCGGAGTTGCTGATTTTCGTATCGGCAACTTCTTTATTTTCAGGAGAGAGTCACCATGTTTGAATCCATCGAGAGCACGCTGTACCGGATCGCGTGCGACATCAACACCTATCTCAGCAACTACATTCTCGTATTTCTCCTCATCGGCGTCGGCCTGTGGTACTCTATCAAGACCCGCTTTGTGCAGGTGCGCTGCTTCAAAGAGGGTTGGAACAGCGTGTTCGGCAACCTGTCGCTGCGCGGCAAGAAGCATGACAGCGGCATGAGCTCGTTCCAGGCGCTTGCCACCGCCATCGCCGCTCAGGTCGGCACGGGCAACATCGTCGGCGCCTCCGGCGCGATCCTGACCGGCGGCCCCGGCGCCATCTTCTGGATGTGGATCATCGCCTTCCTCGGCATGGCCACCATCTATGCGGAAGCGACCCTCGCGCAGGAGACCCGCATCGTCGAAAAGGACGGCAACATCAAGGGCGGCCCCGTCTACTACATCACCACTGCCTTCAAGGGTGGCCTCGGCAAGTTCCTCGCCGCCTTCTTCGCCATTGCCATCACGCTGGCGCTTGGCTTCTTCGGCTGCATGGTGCAGTCCAACTCCATCGGCTCGACGATGCAGACCGCGTTCGGCATCCCGTCCTGGATCGTTGGTCTCGTGCTCGTCGCCATCTGCGGCTTCATCTTCATCGGCGGCGTGCAGCGTCTTGCCTCCGTCACCGAGAAGGTCGTCCCCATCATGGCTGCGATCTTCCTGCTCGGCGGTCTCATCGTTCTCATCGCCCGTATCAAGTATGTCCCCGCGACCTTCGGCATGATCTTCAAGTATGCCTTTGCTCCGCAGGCCATCATCGGCGGCGGCTTCGGCTATGCCATCAAGACCGCTATCTCCCAGGGTGCAAAGCGCGGTCTGTTCTCCAATGAGGCCGGTATGGGTTCTACCCCCCACGCCCACGCTCTCGCGCATGTCAAGACCCCGCACGACCAGGGCGTTGTCGCCATGATCGGCGTGTTCGTCGACACCTTCGTCGTCCTGACCCTCAACGCGCTCGTCATCATCTCCACCCTCTACACTGAGGGCGGCCCCCTCCACGAGTGCGGTGCCGCCGCCGCGTCCACCACGCTCGGCAAGGCAAACCTCGCCCAGACCGCCTTCGGCGTCGTCTTCGGTGAGACCGCGGGCAACATGTTCGTCGCGGTGTGCCTGTTCTTCTTCGCCTTCTCCACCATCCTCGGCTGGAACCTCTTCGGTAAGATCAACGTTGCTTACCTCTTCGGCAAGAAGAGCGTCCTCGTCTACACCATCCTCGCGCTCATTTTCATCTTCCTCGGCACGATGATGGCCAACGACCTCGTCTGGGAGCTGAGTGATATGTTCAACAACCTCATGGTTATCCCCAACGTTATCGCCCTCTTCGCCCTGACGAACCTCGTGACCAAGCACTCCAATGACCCGGTGCACGACCTCAAGAAAAAGTAATTTTCCTAAAATCCTCTGATAAACAGGGGAAAGCGTCTCCGAGTTCTTCCTTCGGGGGCGCTTTCCCTTTGTTCTTTTTTCAAAAGCAACGCGCCGACTTTCCCGGCTCGCAGCAAGCGCCGCATCAACCGATGCGGCGCTTGCTTTTTCTCTTCTTTTATGTTTCCAGCAGTTCCAGAAACGCGAGGCTCAGTCCCTGCGTCAAAAGCTCCTGCGGGCTCGCGCAATAAGCGCTCATTTTCTGTGCCAGCAGCTCTCCTGCGCGGCCATGCAGCCATACGCCGAGCGCCGCAGCCTGCGCCGCGCCCGCCCCTTGGCAGAGGAGCGAGGCGATCAGCCCCGTCAGCACGTCTCCGCTGCCGCCTTTCGAGAGCGCAGAGCAGCCGCTCGTATTGACAAGCATCTGCCCGTCCGGCAGCGCGATGAGCGTCCTGTGCCCCTTGAGCACCAAAATACAGCCGTGTTCGCAGGCAAAGCGGCTTGCAAGCCCCAAGCGCTCGCTCGACGCGATCTCCCGAAGCGTTTTCCCCGTCAGGCGGGCAAATTCACCGTCGTGCGGCGTGAGGATCGTCACGCGGCCGCGGCGGACGTCCAGCTTTTCCGTGCAGCCCTGTAAGGCGTTCAGACCGTCGGCGTCCAGTACCAGCGGCTCTTTCACCTGCCACAAAAGCGCGTGGACGAGCTGCTCTGTCTCTTTTCCGCGGCCAAGGCCGGGGCCGAGCGCTAAAACATCACAGTCTTTGAGCTTGTCCTGCATCTTGTCGAGCGCGGCGAGGCAGAGCTTTCCGTCCTTTTCCGGCAGCGGAAACGGCATCGCGCTCACGCACTTTTGCGCCTCGACCGCCCAGATGCTCTCCGGCACGCCGAGATACACGAGCCCGCAGCCGGAATGCACCGCCGCGCCCGCCGTCAGATACGGCGCGCCCGTATAGCCCACGCTGCCGCCGAGGACTAAGAGCTTGCCAAAGTCGCCCTTGTGCCCGTCTTCCCTGCGTGCCGGCAGGAGCGTTCTTGCATACGCGCGGTCGACGATCGTTTCACGCATTGTGCCCTTCCTCCGTCAATTTAAGTTTTTTCGCGCGCGGCAGCTTTTTGATGGCGGCCTCGCGCCGCAGCGCCGCGCCCTTGTCGGAAAACTTTTCGCGGTATACTACCGCAACGGGCAGGTGCGATCTTGTATACTTTGCCCCGCGCCCGCTTTTGTGCTCTTCAAAGCGGCGCTCCACGTCCGCTGCGATTCCCGTGTAGAGCGAACCGTCCGCACAGCGCAGCATGTAAACATACCAGTCCATCTCAATTCTCTATCACGCCCGTCGTGCGCAGTGCGCGGCAGAGCGCCGCCGCAGCCTGGCCGCGCAGGATAGGTGCCTTGGGCTCGATGTCCTCAAAAGCGGTACAATACAGGTTCACAGCGTTTCCGTCCTCATCAAAGACCGAGTTGGTCAAAAGTTCCACACTGCGGATCGCCCAGGGGGAGAAGCCCTTGTATTTCGGCAGCGGCTGCAAAATCGCCAGCGGCTTCTTGTCGAGGAACGCCCGCGCGTCCAGATTCACAAACTCCACAAGATTTCCCAATACGGTGATAAATTCCTCCTGCGTCATCGTCGCATTCGGGTCAAACTTTCCGCCGCCCACACCGGAGACGAGGCCGATTGCCGCCATCGCATTCACGCTCGGCGCATACCAGCTCTCCTTGGCAACATCGGTAAAATACCCGTCTGCGAGCCAATAGAGGTCGAGCGCCTGCGCGAGCAGCGCGCAGACCTCCGCGCGCGTCATCGTGTCGTCCGGCCGGAATTTTCCCTGATTGCCGAAAACAATGCGGCTCGCCGCGAGCGCATTGATCTCCCCGGCATATTCGCTGCCCGCCACGTCGGTAAAGTCCAGTGCAGAAGCTGCGGCAAAGCCGCACTTTTCGCGCGCCTGCGCAGGAGTGAGCGCCGTTTCGCCGCCGTTTTCGCCCCAGTAAAGCACCGCGGATGGTGTCAGCGCCGTTAAGATCGCCTCCAGCGCGGTGGAAGAGCTCTCCCTCGCCGCAGGAATGTCGATGTAGAAGTCGCAGCCGTTCAGAACAAGGTGGAGATACTCGCCGTCCTTCGCCTTTTCGCCGCTGAGCAGGCGCGCCGCAGCAGCAGCCTGCGCCTGCGGGAGAAAGAGCGTCGGTATCACGCCGATGCGGTCGGTCGTGTTGCCGCCCGCGCAGTAGAAGCGGTACGCCGTCACCTTCACGGCATCGCCGTGCAGATACGGGCAGTTCGACTCGTCGAACAAAACCTGCGCCACGCCCTTGCCGTAGCTGCGTGTGCCGATGACGATGCCGGAGAACGTACCCAGAATGCCGCCGGCAAATATCTCCGACGCGCTGGCGCTGCCGCTGTCCACCAGCACGATGGCAGGCTTGTCCGTCAGGTCTTTTCCATCATAGCGCTGCGCGCTGCTCTCGCCGCTCTGATCGACAAAATAAACAAGCTCTCCCGCGCCGGAAAATGTGCCGAGCGCCGTCACCGCCGCGGAGGTAAGCCCACCGCTGTTACCGCGCAGATCCACGATCCATGTGCGCACGGCGCTGTCATATTTGCGCACGCCGTCCTGAAAATAAGTCCCCGTCTGCGTGCCGAAGCTGTCGCAGTCGATATAGCCCACGCCGTCCGCCGCGCTGACCGTTGTATTCGTCTGCACAACGGCGGCGCGCGTAATGGCATAGTCCTCCTCGCTGCCGTCCGTGTGGCGGACGGTGACGCGCACCTGCGTGCCCGCCTCGCCGACAAGCCTTGCGCGCTGCTCTTCACTGCCCGGCGCGCAGGACTCGCCCTCGATGGCGATGATCATATCGCCCGCTTTGAGCCCCGCCTTTTCCGCGCCGCCGCCCTTCAGCACAGAAACGATCGAGATTCCCTCCGGCGCATAGGTGATCTCCGCGCCGATACCGGCAAAGCTCACTTCACCCTCCACGCTTGAAAGAAACGTCTGATACTCCTCTTCCATCATGTAGCAGGTATAGTTATCGGTGTAGGAGAAAAGCTCGTCGAGCGATTCCGCGTCCTTCGCCGCGCGCGGCAGCCGGTCAACATAGCTGCGGCGCAAAATATCGTAGGCTTCCTCCACGCTCAGCGCCTGCGCGCTTGTGGTTATTGTCATCGCCGCGGCGCAGAAAAGCGCGCCCAGACGCAATCCCTTATGTTTCATGGAAATTCTCCTTTGCTCGTTGCTGTTCTCTCATTATATCGCGGCGGGAACAAAAAGCAAATGAAATTCCCCGCGTCTGCCGCCTTGCAAGGCGGCAGAAAATAGGCTATACTGTTATTTTATAATGAGAAATAATTTGCTTTTGGAGGATCTTATGGACGAACAGAAGACCACAGGAACCCTTTATATCGTCGCAACGCCCATCGGCAACTCGCGTGACATGTCCGAGCGCGGCCGCGAAATTCTCTCCACCGCCGACATCATCGCTGCCGAGGACACCCGCCGCAGCGTAGTGCTGCTCAACAAGCTTGGCATCCGCGGCAACAGCCTGAGCGCCAACCACAAATTCAACGAATACGGCAAGGCCAAGTGGTTCATTGAGCAGCTTGCCTCCGGCAAGGACATTGCCGTCATCACCGACGCAGGCACGCCCTGCATCTCCGACCCCGGCAACGAGCTCATCCGCGCGGCGGTCGAAAACGGCATCCGCGTCGTCGGCGTGCCCGGCTGCTGCGCCGCGGTCAACGCGCTCTCGATCTCAGGCTTTGACCTCTCGAGTTTCCTCTTCTACGGCTTTTTCCCGCGCGAGACGGCCGACCGCCGCCGCGTTCTCATGATGATGCGCAAGGGCGACACCGCAACCTACGCCTTTTACGAATCTCCCAAGCGCATCATGAGCGTCATCGACTTTTTCATTGACGAGGGCGCGCAGCTGCGTCTCTGCCTCTGCAACGACATGACGAAGCTCCACGAGATGACCTTCCGCGGCACACCCGAGGAGGTCAAGGCGCAGCTCATCGCCAAGGAGACCTACGAAAAGGGCGAATACGCCCTCATCGTCGAGGTCTGCGACGATTATCGCCTGCGCGAGGTAGAACACATCACCTCGCCCGAGGCGCTGCTCGTGGACTGCATGGTGCAGAACGACTGCACGGCCAAGGACGCGATCAAGCTGCTTTTGAAGGACGAGAACAACACCTACAGCAAAAACGAGCTGTACGCCGCGCATCTTGCGCTCAAAGAGAGGTTCGGCGCATGAGCATCGTTCTAAGTGACCTTTCCGAACGTCTCGGCACGCTCACCAAGCTCGTCCTCGCCGAGCCGGTCGCGCGCATCGGCCACTCGCGCGTTACCGTACGGCCGCTCACCCTGCGCGACAAGGCCTTCTTCCAGCTTGAATACCAGCAGGGGCAGAAGGTCTCGCACCGCAACGTTGCGCGCGGCGCGCTGCTCGAGACCTTCGATCAGGAGCTGGACGGCCTCTTCCGCTCCGTCACGCTCTGCACCGAGACGGAGACGCGCCAGTACGTCCGCAAGGCGAACGGCGCATACAAATGCACCGCCAAGTCCGGCGCGTCCCGCGCCGCCGCAGCCTCGCACAACCGCAAGAAGGAATACATCTTGCAGGAGGGCGAGAATATCCCCGCCCTCGTCGATCTCGGCGTTTTTACGCCGGAGTTCAAGATCGTCAAGGCAAAGTACGACAAATATAAGCAGATCAACCGTTTCATCGAGCTTGTGGACGACGCCTTCCGCTCCTACGGGCGCGACGAGATCACCATTCTCGACTTTGGCTGCGGCAAATCGTACCTCACGTTCGTGCTCTACTACTATTTTGCCGTCAAGCGCGGCGTGCGTGCGAAGATCATCGGCTACGACTTGAAAGAGGACGTGGTCGCGCACTGCAATGAAGTCGCCGCGCGCTACGGCTACGAAGGTCTGCGCTTCGTCGTCGCCGATGTGACGCGCGATGTGCTCTACGATGAGCACATCGACATGCTCGTCACCCTCCACGCCTGCGACACCGCAACCGACTACGCCCTGCACTATGCCATCTCGCGCGGCGTGGAGCACATCTTCTCCGTCCCCTGCTGCCAGCACGAGGTCAACAAGACCATCTGCAGGGGCGGCGACTTCGACATTCTCCTCTCCCACGGACTGTTTCAGGAGCGTTTTTCGGCGCTCCTGACCGACGCCATCCGCGCCGCCGTTCTGGAGGACGAGGGCTACGACGTCGACGTCATCGAGTTCATCGACTTTGCCCACTCGCCGAAAAACCTGATGCTGCGCTGCCGCCGCACGGGAAAGCGCGGCACAAAAAAGCTCGCCGAAGCCCGCCGCCTCCGCGAGCAGTACGGCTTCGAGCAAACTCTCCTCTCGCTGGTCGAAAACGAGCGGCAATAAAACGCGTCGCAGACTTTCGCGTCCGCAGACGCGAAAGAAATTAAAATCGTTTTTCTGACGACATGCGCGTCAGAAAAACTCTTCTCACTCCGCAAACGTGCGCGCCTATGGCGCGTGCGCTGCCGCGGAGTGCAATCTTTCTCAAAAAAGAGGGACGCAGTTTTCAACTGCGTCCCTCTTTTTTGAATATTTTTTTACTGTGCCGTGCGCACCGTGCGGAGCGAGCGGTCGAGCATGCCCACGACCGGGGGCGCCACGAAGGACATGACCAACGCCGTTGCAACGCCGGCGATCACGCGGGTGATCACGCCGCCGAACACATAGGCATAGCTGTAATAGCCGTTGATGACGCTGTCGAGATACATCGCTCCCGTGTTGAGCGCGGTAACGACAACGGCCGTCACGCACAGCACACCGACGATCTTTGCGCTGGAAAGCTCAAAATGGCACTTTTTGGCGTAAGCGCCGATCATCAGGCCACGCGCGGCGGCGGGAATGACCCACAGCACGGTCGTCGCCGTGAGTCCATAGGTGATGAGCTGATTCATCAGGCTCCCGAGCAGACCGACAAGCAGGCCGCCGACCGGCCCATAGAGCAACGCGCCGAGGATAATGGGCAAAGAATCCACGCTGATGCGGATCCACCAAAGGTTCAGCGTGCCGACCAGACTGAGCACCACATAAACGGCAATGAGCATGGCGATGGTGACCATCTTGCGCGTAGAGAGGGAAGATGCGCGGCAGGTCAGCACAACCGTCACGACCAGCGCGGCGGCTGCGGCGATCAGAATTCCCCATACGGCGGGGGACAACTGTGCGATCTCAGGAAACATTGTGAGGACCTCCTTTTTTCATTCTGAAATTTCCCTGCGGCTGCGGTGCCGCGCGGAACGGCTTGATCCGGTGAAAAAAGAAAACACCTCTTTCCCCGGATGGCAGGAACCACGCGGAGGAGAGGCCTCACAATAAACTCTCTTCTGAGTGGCAAGCGGATGCGGAAACCATACTGCAAACCATGGGTTTTTCGTCCGCGGGCAACTTCCCATCCCGACGGCACTACTCGCTCTTCGCGTAACACATGGTTTCCTACTCTGCCGATGCGCACAGAGACTTTTTTTCGCTCTGTGCAGGCTCAGCATAGCAGGCTGCACAGGGCTCGTCAATCGTTTTTCCCCTCTTTTTGCGTTTTTTTGTGTTTTTAAGGTGATTTCTCTCTTTTCCCTAATATTTTCAGTCTCCCGAATTCCCTCTTCTCCTTGACAGAACCTTGCTTTTTTTGCTATTCTAAGGAGAGTGAAAACCGGCTAAAAAGGACGCTCTGCGGACTTTACCGACCGGTAATATATCAATCGACTGAAAAATCAGAGGAGGAACACGCACCATGATCAAAGAAACCATGGAATTCCTGTCCCAGTATGACCCCGAAGTCGGCGCCACTATTGAGAAGGAGTATCACCGCGAGCAGCGCAACATCGAGCTGATCGCCTCCGAAAACATTGTCTCCCCGGCCGTCATGATGGCGATGGGCACCTGCCTTACCAACAAGTACGCCGAGGGCTATCCCGGCAAGCGCTACTACGGCGGCTGCTACTGCGTCGACGAGACCGAAGAGATCGCCCGTCAGCGCGCCTGCAAGCTGTTCGGCGCTGAGCACGCCAACGTCCAGCCCCACTCCGGCGCTTCCGCCAACCTCGCCGCGTTCAAGGCCATGCTCCAGCCCGGCGACACCTACATGGGCATGAACCTCGCCCACGGTGGCCACCTGTCCCACGGCAGCCCGGTCAACATCTCCGGCCAGTACTTCCATCAGGTCCCCTACTCCCTCAACGATGAGACCGAGATGATCGACTACGACGAGGTCTACCGCATCGCGCAGGAGTGCAAGCCCAAGATGATCCTCGCCGGCGCTTCCGCCTATCCCCGTAAGATCGACTTCGCCAAGTTCCGTGAGATCGCTGACTCCGTCGGCGCTTACTTCATGGTCGATATGGCGCACATTGCCGGTCTTGTCGCCGCCGGCGTTCACATGAGCCCCGTGCCCTATGCCGACGTTGTCACCAGCACTACCCACAAGACCCTCCGCGGTCCCCGCGGCGGTCTGATCCTCTGCAAGAACGAGATCACCAAGAAGAACATCGAGACCGGCGAGATGGAGACCATCAACCTCGCCAAGAAGATCGACTCCGCCGTGTTCCCCGGCACCCAGGGCGGCCCGCTCGAGCACATCATCGCTGCCAAGGCCATCTGCTTCGGCGAGGCGCTCAAGCCCGAGTTCAAGGCCTACGGTGAGCAGGTCGTCAAGAACGCTGCCGTTCTGGCTGACGGTCTCATGAAGGAAGGCTTCCGTCTGGTTTCCGGCGGTACCGACAACCACCTCATGCTCGTCGACGTCCGCAACTTCAACATCACCGGTAAGGAGATCGAGCGCCGCTTGGACGAGTGCTTCATCACCGTCAACAAGAACGCCATCCCCAACGACCCCGAGAAGCCGTTCGTCACTTCCGGTATCCGCGTCGGCACTCCCGCTGCCACCACCCGCGGCCTGAAGGAAGAGGACATGATGGAGATCGCCCGCATCATGGGTATGGTCGCCCGTGACTTCGAAGGCAACAAGGCCGCCGCTCAGGAGGCTGTTGTCGCCCTGACCAAGAAGTACCCCATCTACGAATAAAATATCTCAAAATAAAAGGAACCGTCCCGATGGGACGGTTCCTTTTATTTTGGGGGATGCAGCCCGCTGCGCGCATAATTTGCCCGCTGCGGGCGGGCAAATTCCACACTTGCGGGCTGAGAAGAATAAATCGCCGCGCACATGTCGCGGCGATTTATAATCTCATTTCTTTTGCCGCCTGCGGGCGGCAAATGGGGCAAAATGATTACAGCGCCATGCGGAGGATCTTCAGCACATCGTCCTTGGCAAGCGGCACGAAGCCGTCCGCGAGGCCGCCGTTGGCAGCCTTCTCAGCCATGATGTCGAAGTGCGTCTCGTCGATGCCAAGCTCGCTCAGGTGGGCGGGCATGCCGATGCTCGTGAAGAAATCGCGCGTTTTGTCAATTGCGGCGCGGGCGATCTCCATCGGCGCGCGCTGGGCATCGATGCCCCAGACATTCACGCCGTACTCGACATACTTCCACACGTTATCCTCGCGCAGCGCGTATTCCATCCAGTAGGGCGTGAGCAAGGCAAGGCCTGCGCCGTGGGTGATATCGTAGAAGGCGCTCAGCTCATGCTCTATATCGTGCACCGACCAGGCCGTGCTCTCGCCGCAGCTCAGAAGGCCGTTGATGGCAAGGCTCGAGGCCCACATCAGGTTCGCGCGCGCCTCGTAGTTGTCGGGATCCGCGAGGGCGATGGGCGTATAGTGAATGCAGGTTTTCAGCACACCCTCGGCAAGGCGGGACTGGAGGTACGCGCCCTTCGTGCGGTTGAAATAGTTCTCAAAGGTGTGGCTCATGATGTCCGACGCGCCGGAAGCCGTCTGGAATGCGGGCAGGGACATGCTGTACGTGGGATCAAGAATCGAGAACACAGGCTTCGTGTGGTCATTGCCGCTGCCCCACTTTTCGTTCTTTTCCATGTCCGAGATCACGGCGAAGGCGTCCATCTCAGAGCCGGTGGCCGCGTTCGTCAGCACCGCCGCGATGGGCAGCGCCGCCACGAGCTTTTTGCGGTCGAGCACGAGATCCCAGGCGTCTCCCTCGTAGCACACGCCGGCCGCGACCATCTTGCCGCAGTCGATCGTGCTGCCGCCGCCGACGGCGAGCACCGCCGTCAGTCCATGCTCGCGGCAAAGTTCCACGCCGCGGCGCACCGAGGTGATGCGCGGGTTCGGCTCCACGCCGGAAAGCTCCACATATTCGATCCCCGCGCCCTTGAGCTGCGCGATGACCTCATCGTAAAGCCCGATGCGCTTGATGCTGCCGCCGCCGTAGACGAGCAGCACCTTTTTGCTCAGCTGCGCCATGCGTTCGCCAAGGTGTGTGATCTGCCCCTTGCCGAAGTAGATTTCCGTGGGCACATGATAGAAAAAGTTATCCATTTGCGTCTCTCCTTTTGTATCGTTTCGGTCTGGTTTCGCCGTGTTTTACCCGGTCAGCGGCAGTCGGTGGTTTCCCGCAAGGCCGCTCGTTTCTCTTTACTCTACCATTTTGGCGCGTAAAAGGCAACAAAAGCTTCCCAGAACCTTGACAAGTACGAAATTTTGACTATAATTTGAAATTGATTTTCATTTTCAAATTCAGGAGGCCAATATGGCGACCTATACGACCAAACAGCAGAAAGCCGTGCTTGACTGTCTTTCCGAGCGCGCAGACGAACCTGTCAGCGCCGCGGCCATCGCCGACGCGCTGCGCGAGCGCGGTGAGCACATCGGCATTGCCACGGTCTACCGGCAGCTGGAAAAGCTTGAGCGGCAGGGCAGCGTCCACAAGGTCACGACGGACGAGGGCGCATACTATCAGTTCTGCACCCACGGCTGCGCATCGGACTGCTGCCTTTTCAAGTGTGAGCGCTGCGGGCGCATCGTGCACCTCGACTGCCACCAGCTCGCGCCGCTTTACGAACATTTGGAGCAGGAACACGGCTTTTCCATCAACCCCCGCAAGACGATGTTCTACGGGCTGTGCCGCGAGTGTCAGGAGGGCGCATGAAACGCATTGCTTCCTTTCTTTTGGCGCTCGCGCTGGCATTTTCCCTCACCGCCTGCACTGCGCCTGCGGAGAAGGCGGACGACGGAAAGCTTCAGATCGTCACGACGCTCTTTCCCTATTACGACTTTGCCCGCGCCATCGCGCAGGATCGCGCGGACGTGACGCTGCTCCTCTCCCCCGGACGCGAGGCGCACAGCTTTGAGCCTACCCCGCTCGACGCGGTCACGATCTCCGAAGCCGATGTCTTTCTCTACAATGGCGGCGAGGGCGAATATTGGGTCGAGAGCATGCTGGACGCGGCAGGGGAGCACATCGCCGTCGCATCGCGCATGATGGACTACGTCGACGCGCTCAACGAGGAATATGTCGAAGGCATGCAGGGCGCGGACGGCCATGACCACGACCATGAGCATGGCAGCCACGATGACCATGATGACCATGACCACGATCATGAAGAAGATGAGCACGACAGCGACGAGATCGAGTACGACGAGCACATCTGGACGTCGCCGAAGAACGCCGTCGTCCTCTGCCGCGCCGTTTGCGACGCGATCTGCAAGGCCGACCCCGCAAATGAGGACTTCTACCGCGCGAATTGCGATGACTACTGCGCGCAGATCGAAGCACTCGACGCGCGCTTTGCCGCCCTCTGCGAAAGCGCGCCGCGCAGACTTCTCATCTTTGCCGACCGTTTCCCGATGCTCTACTTCTGCCGCGAATACGGCCTCGACTACCGCGCGGCCTTCCACGGCTGCTCGGGCGACACCGAGCCCTCGCTTGCGACGATCAAGTTCCTCATCGACAAGGTGGAGGACGAGAATATCCCCGTGGTCTATACCATCGACTTCGGCACGAAAAAGGTCGCCGCCGTGGTGAGCGAGTGCACCGGCGCGGCGATCGAAACGCTTTATTCGATGCAAACCGTCTCCCGCGCGGATTTTGACGCGGGCGAGACCTATCTCACGCTCATGGAGCGCAACTTCGAAGCACTCAGAAAGGGGCTGAACGCATGAACGATTCTCCCATCGTCCTCGCCTGCGAGGACGTTACGCTCGGCTACGAGCACAAGCCGCTCTTGGAGCACCTCTCCCTCACCGTCCGCGCGGGGGACTATCTCTGCATCGTGGGCGAAAACGGCAGCGGCAAATCGACGCTGCTGCGCTCGCTTTTGGGTCTGCTGTCCCCGCTGGCCGGCAAGATCGACTGCCCCGCTCAGCGCGAAGGCAGGCTCGGGTATCTCCCCCAGCAAACGCCCACGCAGCGCGACTTTCCCGCCACGGTCACGGAGGTCGTGCTCTCGGGCTTTTCGAACCGCCGCACGCGCTTTTTCTACACGTCGGAGGAAAAATCCAAGGCGCTGATGAACCTCGGCAAGCTCGGTGTGCTCGAGCTCAAGGACAAGTGCTACCGTGAGCTCTCCGGCGGCCAGCAGCAGCGTGTGCTGCTCGCGCGCGCCCTGTGCGCTGCAAACGACCTGCTCATTCTTGATGAACCGGTCACCGGCCTTGACCCCGCGAGCATGCAGGACCTTTACAAAACGCTGCGCTATCTCAACGAGCGCGAGGGCATGGCCATCATCATGGTCACGCACGACATGGAAAACGCCCTGCGCGAGGCAAAACACATTCTCAGCTTCGACCGCAGAGGCTGTTTCTACGGCACAGTCGGGGAATTCCTGTCCTCCCCCGCCGGCAAACGCTTCGGAGGTGAAAAACAATGAAACTGCTGCTTTCGATGTTTGCCTATCCCTTCATCGTGCGGGCGTTTGTGGTCGGCATTCTCGTTTCGCTCTGCGCTTCGCTCCTCGGCGTGCCGCTCGTTTTGAAGCGTTACTCCATGATCGGCGACGGGCTAAGCCACGTGTCCTTCGGCGCGCTGGCGGTCGCCATGGCCTGCGGCCTTGCGCCGCTCTGGTTTTCCATTCCCGTGGTGGTCATTGCAGCGTTCGCACTGATGCACGTTGCGGAAAAAAGCCGCGTCAGCGCCGACGCGATGATCGCGGTCTTCTCCGCCTCGGCGCTCGCCATCGGCGTCATCGTCACCTCGCTCACCACCGGCATGACGACGGACGTTGACAGCTATATGTTCGGCAGCATTCTTGCCATGTCGCGCTCGGACGTCATTTTGAGCGTCACGCTCGCGCTGTGCGTGCTCGCGCTCTATGTTCTCTTCTACCACAAGCTCTTCTCCGTCACGTTTGACGAGTCCTTCGCCCGCGCCACGGGCGTGCACGTAGGGACATACAAGACCATTCTCTCCGTCCTGACGGCGCTGACGGTCGTGCTCGGCATGCGCATGATGGGCGCGATGCTGCTCTCGAGCCTTATCATCTTCCCCGCGCTCTCCGCCATGCGCCTTTTCAAGAGCTTCCGCTCCGTCGTGTGCTTTGCCGCGGCGCTCTCGGTCGTTTGCTTCTGCCTGGGGCTCACAGGGTCATATCTTCTCTCCACGCCCGTCGGCGCGACGGTCGTTGTCTGCGACCTCACGGCGTTCCTCCTCTGCTGCCTCTTTGGCCGCGGGCGCGGATAATCTGTCATTTTTGAAAGGCTGCGCCTGCAATCTTGCAAAGCGCAGCCTTTCATGTTATATTGTGGGTGGAAGTTCTTCCCGTCGCGAATCGGGGCAGCCAAAAACTAAGGAGGTCTCACATGAAGAAAAAGTGGTTTCTCCCCCTCGGCATTCTCGCTGTTCTCGTCCTCGCAGCCTTGATCTATACGCGGCCGATGCCGCTTGAAGCGCTCTGCGAAGCAGACGTCACGCAGTGTCAGTCCATTTTCGGCAATCATTTCCGCGCGCCGCAGGCGGAGGACACGCGCTTTGAATTCCCATCAAACGACACGCGCTGCGCGCAGCTCATCGCGCTTTTCGCGCAGCAGAAATTCCGCCGCTCGCTCGCCAATCTTCTGCCGCAGGGCGGCACGACCCACCGCACGCAGGACGGCGACTTCCGCTGGGAAGTCGGCTTCTGCTTCGACGAGACCGACTTTCCCGACGGCAGCACCGGAAAAGGCGTGTTCGTCCAGTGCAGGAACTTTTTCGGAAAAATGCAGCTCTTCCGCGCTTACGACGGTAAGTCCTTCCGCTGCACCGTGCAAGATCAGGACGCATTTTTACAGCAGGTCTATGGCATCATCTCTTCCGAACCGTAACACCCCACATTTCATTTTCAACAGGAGGAATCATCATGAAAAAGTGCATCTCCCTTTTTATCACCGTTCTTGCCGTCCTCGCGGCGGCAGCCGCCGTTTTCATTGCCCTCGATCGCTTCTGCAAGCCGCTGGACAAGGACTCCGACGATTTTGAATGTTAAAAAAGGGAGAGGCGTTTTGCCTCTCCCTTTTTTTGATCTTCTCTCAGATTGCCTTCGCCTTGGCGAGCATCAGCTTTGCCCCGCTCTTGGAGCAGAGCTTCACCTCGCCCGCAAACCCGTCGAGGCGCACGGCCTCGTCAGCCTTGAGCGCGATGCTCTCCTCGCCGACAATGACGTGAACCTCGCCCGCGCCGCAGTAGATGAGCATCATGCCCTCGCTGCCGTGAACGGTCTTGCTCTCACCGGCGGCAAGGGTCTCGCCGCACATCTTGCCCTCGCACTTGCCCTTGCGGAGCATGAGGTTGAAGTCGCGGCAGCAGCCCCAGGAATGGGTGTTGTCCCCGCCGTCGAAACGGTGGACCTCATAGGGGTTCAGCGTCAGCTTCTCGCCGCCGTTGTGGCTCAGCTCGATCGTCCCCTCGAGTGTGGAGATCAAGCGCTCATAGTCGGGCAGGGCCGTAAAGTCAGACTCTGCGTCCTCAACGGTCGCGGAGCTGAGTCTCCACAGAAAGTCGCGGTCTGCGTACACCGCGCCCTCGGGCGCGATGCCGAGCTGCGTCGTGAGGCCGCCCGACCACTTGGTGGTGATGTAGTCCTTCGGCGTCAAATGCTGCATGGTCATAATAACACTCCTTCGTAAACCACAAATGGCTCCGGTGCGCGCACCGAAGCCATTTGTTCTGATCATTTTTAACCCTCGATGAGCTTGACGATCTCAGCGTAGCACTCGTCGGCAAGGGGCAGTGCGTGCGCGAGCAGCTTTTCGCCCTTGGCGCGGTACTCAGCGGCAAACTCCTGATCCTTCAGGGAGCCGACGTTGATGAGCACGTTGAGCCATGCGCCCTGGATACCGGCCTTGAGAGACAGGAACGCAACGCCCAGGTCGCTCGCGGAGGTATCGTTGAAGCGGCCGAGCAGGGACTGAGCGAGAGTCAGGGTCTCGTCGATGAGCTCCATCATCTCCATCGGGGTCTTGGTGCAGCCCTTCAGGCCGTTCTGGATGGCGGCGGAACGGGCAGCCTTCTCCTCATCGGTCGCCTTGGGCATGGCAAAAGCGTCGGAAACGACGTTGAACGCGTCGGTGTCGCGATCCATCACGTCGAGCAGGCGAACCTTGAGCTCGTTGCCCTTCTTCTCGACCTCGGCAGCATGCTCGGCAAACTCGGCATACTTCTTGCGGCCCTGGGTGAGGCCGCCGACCATCGCGGTCAGCGCGGCGCCGATGGAGCCATAGAGAGCAGCGCAGGAGCCGCCGCCCGGCGCGGGAGCATCAGAAGCAACGGTATCGGCAAAGCCGGTAACGGTCATTTCAGCAAGTTTCATGGTGATTATTTCCTTTCATCATTTCGTGGCGCTTATTGCTCTGCATGCACACCGCCGCACCTTTACGGTCTGCCGCCCCGATTGGGGCAGCCAAATGCACACGCAGAGCGCAATCAGCGTCGCAGACTTTGCCGCCTCCCGGCGGCAAATAAATTTAATTCATCGCGGAGGACGGTCACCGTCGCGGCATTCCGATTCCCGCGCCCTTCAGGCGCGCCAATCGTGCCGCTTCCTCGAAACCGACTCGCTTTATCCGCCGCAGGCGGCGCTTCGTCGATTTCCATGCGCGTCCGCAGCGATACTTCGCAGCGCGCGACATGGTGAATGCCGCGCGCTGAAAATTCCACTCAAGGCGGCGAGCCGCCTTGAGTGGGCTCTCAAAGGAGCGGCAGCGCCGCTTCTTTGAATTTTTTATTCCATGTCGATCAGGTGATACTCCATGACCTGCTTCTTGCAGTCGAAGTCCTTCGCCTTGAGGTAGAACTCAGCGCAGTCGATCAGGGCCTTGGCCGGGGTCAGGCCGACGATCTCGCTCTCGATGACGCGGGTGCCGTAGCGCTCGGCGA
>OLOQ01001222.1_pt1 | contig 25564 bp, 23 predicted proteins | sample 1673101 | NCBI WGS metagenome assembly OLOQ01 (sample SAMEA3136754, study PRJEB25190) | human gut metagenome | biome: human gut; feature: human-associated habitat; material: faeces | place: Austria | collected 2013 | reverse complement strand
CCGTGGAAAAGGGCCTGCGCGAGAGCTGCCTGCACGGCGTGCTGGCCGGCTATCCCGTGGTGTTCCTGAAGGCCACCCTGGTGGATGGTTCCTACCACCCCGTTGACTCCTCCGAAATCGCGTTCAAGCTGGCTGCCAACCTGGCCTTCAAGGCCGCGCTGCCCGAGGCCAAGCCCGTGCTGATGGAGCCCATTGGTGAGCTGAAGGTCACCATCCCCGACAGCTATCTGGGCGATGTGATGGGCGATCTGAATAAGCGCCGCGGCCGCGTGATGGGCATGAACCCCACCGGTGACGGCGAGCAGGTACTGGAGGCTGAGGTCCCCATGGCCGAGATGATGAGCTACGCCATCGATCTGCGATCCATGACCCAGTCCCGTGGTACGTTCACCTTCAACTTCGTCCGCTACGAGGATTGCCCCGCCGCGGCGCAGGAGAAGGCTATTGCCGAGGCTAAGGCACTGGCCGAGGCCGAGTAAATTGAAATGAGGAGCCCGGTATGCTGTGCGTACCGGGCTCCTTTGCATATTTTCCGCACCGATAGGGGAGGCTAACAGGCACTGGAAATTTTTTTTGGAAAAATGCAAAAAACCTCTTTACAAATCCAAGCGGGTGTGCTACTATACTAATGCAAACGATAATTGTTAGCAACAAGAAAGGAGCACTGCAGATGGATAACACACGGTACAGCCCCAAGCGGGACGCCATACTGCAATGCCTGCGTTCCACCACCTGCCACCCCTCTGCGGAATGGGTCTACGCCCAGCTGAAGCCCCGCATACCCAACCTCTCCCTGGCCACCGTCTACCGCAATCTGGCACGGTTCCGGGCAGAGGGCGCGGTGCAGGTCATCGGCTGTGTGGACGGCGAGGATCGCTACGACGGCAACACCGCCCCCCACGGGCACTTCGTCTGCCGCGCCTGCGGCGCGGTCATCGACCTGCCGCCGATCCCGGTGGAGCTGCCGGATATGACAGCTGTGGGCGAGGCGGACAGCTGCGGCGTCGTGTTCTACGGCCGCTGCAACGGCTGCCTGGCCGAGAAGAAAACCAGTTGACAAATGCCGCTGCGGCGGCGTCAAAATAACAAACACAACGACATGAATACATTTATGGAGGTAACGATTATGAAGAAGTGGGTCTGTCCTGTTTGCGGTTATGTTCACGAGGGTGATGTTCCCCCCGCCGAGTGCCCGGTCTGCCACGTCAGCGGCGACAAGTTCCTGCTGCAGTCTGAGGAGAAGTCCTGGGCCGCCGAGCACGTCGTGGGCGTAGGCAAGGTCTTTGGCGACGATGTCCCCGAGGATGTCCGCAAGGAGATCATCGATGGTCTGCGCGCCAATTTCGAGGGCGAGTGCTCCGAGGTGGGTATGTATCTGGCCATGGCCCGTGTGGCCCACCGCGAGGGCTATCCCGAGATCGGCCTGTACTGGGAGAAGGCCGGCCTGGAGGAGGCGGAGCACGCCGCCAAGTTCGCCGAACTGCTGGGCGAGGTCATCACTGACAGCACCAAGAAGAACCTGCAGATGCGCGTGGACGCCGAGAACGGCGCTACCGCCGGCAAGTTCGAGCTGGCGAAGCTGGCCAAGAAGTACAACCTGGATGCCATCCACGACACCGTCCACGAGATGGCCCGCGACGAGGCCCGCCACGGCAAGGCCTTCGAGGGTCTGCTGAACCGCTACTTTGGCAAGTAAATAAACCAACATAAAAAAAGAAGCGACCGCAAGGCCGCTTCTTTTTATGTTTAATGTTCGTTCAGAGCCAAAAGCTCTGTAATAACACCGTCCAGTAAAGGTAAATAGCGACTGTCGATATGGCAGATGCGGTCGGCTCGTAAGTCGTCATCACCACGCTTCGCCCCGAACAACACATAATCCGCAGATAGACCCAGAACATCACATATCCTAATCAGCATTTTTACAGATACACCCGTCCGTCCGCGCTCCACCTCTGCCATGTAGGACACGCTGACATCCAGGAGTTCTGCAAATTTTTCCCGCGTATAGCCCGCATCCTCTCGTGCCTTTCTAATGCGCATATACATATGCTATCACCTCCACATACAGTATCAGTGATAGTTTGCACAAACAACATCAATAAATATTGTATGTTTTACATATTGTATTTATTGATGAAATGGAGTATCATGCGAATATATACAGTGCAACATTCAGCACAACAGAAAGGGGGGCGGTGATGTGGCCGTCAAATACATTTATAACCCGAAAACTCACACGCTGCACATCAAGGGGTATTGCCATCATACGGCGTATGGCTACGCCGGTTTTCTTGTCTTTAACAGTGAGGCCGAAGCCTTGGCATACGACGGCCGCGCTGTGGGCATGTGTAAGCTCTGTGAAAAGAAAAGAACTCAACAAATGCAAAAAGGAGAGAGGAAATGAAAAAGAAAATACTTGCGGCTTTCATGGCGGCTGTCATGTGCGCTCTTCTCTGCGCCTGCGGAGCAGAAGAGAGCACTGTGAGCAAAGTTAAAGAAACTTCATTGGAAGAAAAAGCAGTTTCAAGTGTGGAAAGTAAGGTGCGCTCAAAGCTAAGCGAAAAATATGATACCTCTGGCGGTGTGCTATGTAGGACAGCAGCAGTCACCGAAGTTAGTGAAACTCGCTTTGAGGTTTCCGGAAAGGTTTTCATAAAGGATAAATACGGAAATCTAACTTCGACAATTTACGATGGTACGGTGTTTTTCAACGATGATGGCACCGTTGATTCTGCCATTGTTAATGTTAGTATACCTCGCTGACCAGAGATACGATTCAAAAAGGAAACACAGGGGTCGTCAAATGTTCACTTCCCCTCTGCCTTGACAAGTATGCAAGCGCAGCAACAATAAAAGCAGGGAGCGTTTCGCTCCCTGCTTTTGCTGCTCCGGCCTCGTGTCAGCCGGCCATGATCTCGAATTTCAGCACGCCCTCTGCTGCGGCGGGGACGAGGGAGTTTTGCGCCGCTGCGCGGCGACATCTCATCCGCTCCCAGGTGGAAGGCGTGGGAGGTCAGTTCTCGCCGTTTTCGGCCACCCAGCGGCGGACGTAGTCCACGAAGCGGCGGGTGGAGGCGGATTGGGCCTTTTCATCCTTGACGGCGATGCCGATATTGCGGTAGAAGCGCTCGGGGGCGTGGCAGGCGGCCACGGGATAGGGACTGCGGCGGACCATCAGCTCCGGCAGGAGGCTGATGCCCAGGCCCTTGGACACCATAGCCAGGATGGTGCGGTCCTCGCGGGCGGTGTATTTCACATTGGGGTGGACGCCCATGGCGTCCAGAGCGGCGGTGAGCTCATAGTCGCGGCCCTCCTCCAGACGGATGAAGGGCTCGGCGGACAGGGCCGACAGGGGGAAGGCCGCCGCGTCCGCCAACGGGTGGCCGCAGGGAACGACCACCAACAGCTCATCCCGGTACAGGGGGTGGGCGCAGAGGGATTTTGCTGAGGGCAGGCGCAGAAAGCCGCAGTCTACCTTGCCCTGGAGGATCCACTCCTCGGTCTGGCCGTAGAAATCGGCATCCACCACCTCGAACTCGATGTTGGGGTAGACGTCGCCGAAGCTTTTGAGGATGGAGGGGAGCCACTGGGCGGAGACGCTGGAGAAGGTGGCCACCTTGACCAGGCCGGCGTCCAGGCCCTTCAGGTCCGCCGCGGACTGCATGAGGGCATGGTGGGCGGCGCAGAGGGCCTCGACCCGGGGCAGCAGCGCGCGGCCGTCAGCCGTCAGCACCACGCCGCCGCGGTTGCGGCTGAGCAGCGTGATTCCCAGCTCGTCCTCCAGCGCCTGGACGGCGTGGCTGACGCCGGACTGGGTGAAGTTCAGTTCCTCTGCCGCCCGGGAGAAGCTGCCGCACTCCACGGTCTTGAGGAACATCTGGTATTTGGATACGCTCATGGCGGGACCTCCTGTACAGTCGCTGTCGCTATTATATCATACTTTTTCTCATACTTGCAAATACAATTATGCGTTTTACAACTGAAAACTTTTGTGGTAGTATAAGGACAACGAAACAAAACAAGAATATGGAGGTAATACATTATGGCTATCGTATCCAAGACCACCCGCTGCGCCGTCTGCGGCAGCACCGATGTTACGTTTTCCGAGGCGACCAAGCGCTATCACTGCGCGTCCTGCGGCGCCGATGAGGCACACGCCATGAACGCCGCCGATGTGGCGGTCATCAACAGCATCGCCGCACTGGGCGACACCGAAGGCAAGCTGGACGAGCTGCGCCGCCGCTATCCCAACCTGGACATCACCAGCTGGACCCGCGAGAACCGCGTCCAGATGTGATCTTACCCCCTCCTTTCACAAAGCAAAAACCGGCGCCGGGGGGCGCCGGTTTTTGCTTTGTCTTTGTCTTTCACCGCAGCACCGCTGTTACAGGGCGGCGCGGATGGCGGCCAGCAGGTCGCCGTAGTCCTCGAAGGCGGGCAGGTCGGGGTAGTCCTGCTTGATCTTGTCGGGACCGCGGAAGAGAAAGCCGGCCTTGCTGTGGAGGATCATCTCCAAATCGTTATAGCTGTCGCCGCTGGCGATGGTGTCGTAGCCGATAGACTGAAGGGCCTTGACGGTGGTGAGCTTGGAGTGTTCACAGCGCATGAGGTGGCGGGTGATGTAGCCCTCGCCGTCCACCTCGAGGGTGTTGCACAGCAGGGTGGGATAGCCCAGCTTGGCCATGAGGGGCATGGCGAACTGGTCGAAGGTGTCGCTGAGGATGACCACCTGGGTGTCCTTACGCAGCGCGTCCAGGAAGTCCTTGGCGCCGGGCAGGGGGTCGATGCGGGAGATGGTCTCCTGAATGGCGCTGAGCTTCAGGCCGCGCTGCCGCAGCAGATCGATGCGCCAGCGCATGAGTTTGTCATAATCCGGCTCATCGCGAGTGGTGCGGCGCAGCTCGGGAATGCCGCTTTCCTCGGCAAAGGCGATCCAGATCTCGGGGACGAGGACGCCCTCCATGTCCAAACAAACGATATTCATAGGGAACAGTTCCTTTCTTTTATTTCAGCACGTCGGACAGCACATAGTCCAGCATGGCGTCCTTGTCGATGACGTCGGTATGGAGGACGGGGCGGCCCTCCAGGCCGCGGAGATTTTTGGGGATGTCCATGCCGGTGAGGGCGTGGAGCTGCTCCATCATGGCGAACTCATCGTCACCGGATGCCTCGCCCAGGGCGTGTAGCACGGCGGCGGGGAACTTGTAGGGCGAGGCGGTGGACAGGACCACCATGGGAACGCCCTCGCGGGTGTGCTTCTCCGCCACGGCCCAGGCCACGGCGGTGTGGGGGTCGCAGAGGTATCTGTGCTCGCGCCACACCCGGCCGATGACCTCCGCCGCGCCGGCATCGTCGCAGCAGCCGCAGCCGAAGACGGCACGGAGCTGCTCCAGCATCCAGCCGCTGACCTGATACCAGCCCTGGGTATTCAGCTCCCGCATCAGGCGCTCCACGCAGCTGGCATCCTGGCTGACCAGATAGAGCAGGCGCTCCAGATTGCTGGACACCAGGATATCCATGGAGGGGGAGGTGGTCTTGTAGAAGGGGCGGCGCTTGTCGTAGCGGCCGGTGGTCAGGAACTCGGTGAGCACGTCGTTGGCGTTGCTGGCGCAGATCAGGCGGCCCACAGGCAGGCCCATCTGCCTGGCAAAATAGCCGGCCAGAATGTCGCCGAAGTTGCCGGTGGGGACGGTGTAGTCCACCACGTCGCCCAGCCGGATGCGGCCGGACTTCACCAGATCGCCGTAGGCGCGGAAGTAATAGACCACCTGGGGGGCCAGACGGCCGATATTGATGGAGTTGGCGGAGGAGAGCATGGCGCCGTGGAGGTCCTTGTCCTTGCAGGCGGCGAAGATCTCCTTCACGCCGGTCTGGGCATCGTCGAAGTTGCCGCGGACGGCGCAGACGCGGACATTGGCGCCCTCCTGGGTGGCCATCTGGGCCTGCTGAACGGCGGAGACGCCGCCGTAGGGGTAGAACACGGTGATGCGGGTGCCGGGCACGTCGTGGAAGCCCTCCATGGCCGCCTTGCCGGTGTCGCCGGAGGTGGCCGTCAGGATGACCACGTCGCCCTTCATGCCCTCGGCCTTGGCCGCCGCCACGATGAGGCGGGGCAGGACGCTGAGGGCCACATCCTTGAAGGCGGAGGTGGGGCCGTGGTACAGCTCCAGCACGTATTTATCCGCCACGGGGGTCAGGGGGGTCAGGTCGGACGTGGGGAACTTGCCGACGTAGCTGTCGCGGACCAGCCGGTCCATGTCCTGAAAGTCCGGCAGCAGGGCGTGGAGGATATCCGCCGCCATGGAGAGGGTGTCCTTTTCCAGGGCAGCGCGCCAGTCGAAGCGCAGGGTCGCCGGGTCGCAGATGTACAGGCCGCCGTCCGGGGCGATACCCTGGAGCACCGCGTGGGTGGAGGAAGCGGTGAGCTGCTCGTTTCTTGTGCTGTGGTAGATCATGGTAAAAAAGCCTCCGAAAAAACTTTTGAAATTGGGTCTTGCATTTCTGATAAGGCTATGATACACTGTCCCCATCAAAAAAGCAAGTGTTTTTCTCTCGTGGACATAAAATATTTTTTTGTCACACATGAAAAACCCTGCACACAATAACCAAAGCGAAAGAGGCAAGGACTATGTTGAAAGTGTTGAAATTCGGCGGGTCGTCCATGGCGGATGCCCACCAGCTGGAAAAAGTACGCTCCATCGTGGAGGCAGACCCTGCTCGCCGGGTGGTGGTGGTCAGCGCCGCCGGAAAACGGTTCAAGGACGATCATAAGATCACGGACCTGCTGTATCTGTGCCACGCCCACCTGCAGTACGGCGTCAGCTGCGACGGTATATTCGATATGGTACGCAGCCGGTATCTGGAGATCCGGGACGAGCTGGGCTTGTCCACGCCGCTGGAGGCGGAGTTCGACGCCCTGCGCGCCAAGATGGACAAGGGCATCTCCGCCGACGAGCTGGTGAGCCGGGGCGAGTATTTCGCCGCCCGGATCATGGCCGACTGCCTGGGCTTTGACTTTCTGGACAGCAGCCTGTGGCTGCACTTCCGCATGGACGGCACGGTGGACCAGGAGGCCAGCTATCAGGCTCTGGTCCATGCGGCCAGCGGGCGGAAGGTAGTCATTCCCGGCTTCTACGGCGTGCTGCCGGACGGCAGCATCCACACCTTCAGCCGGGGCGGCAGCGACATCACCGGTGCGCTGGCGGCGGCGGCGCTGGACGCCGACGTGTATGAGAACTGGACGGACGTGTCCGGCTTCCTGATGGCCGACCCCAAGATCGTGCCCGACCCGCGGCCCATCGAGCGCATTACCTACGCCGAGCTGCGTGAGCTGAGCTACATCGGCGCGCAGGTGCTGCATGAAGGCACCGTCTCCCCGGTGCGGGAGAAGAACATCCCCCTGAACATCCGCAACACCAACCAGCCGGAACACCCGGGCACCATGATACGGGAGGCCTTCGACGACACGGCGGCGGAGCTGCAGGAGAGCAGCATGATCACCGGCATCGCCGGAAAGAAGGGCTTTTCCGTCATCACCATGACCAAGAACGGAATGTCCTCGGAGCTGGGCGTTATCCGCCGGGTGCTGGAGATATTGGAGCGCTATCACATCAACGTGGAGTACATCCCCTCCGGTATCGACTCGGTATCGCTGGTGGTGGAGGCGGCCAAGGCCGCGCCGTATCTGTATCAGGCACTCGGCGACATGGAGAAGGAGATCAAGCCCGACAGCCTGCACGTTACCGACGGTATGGCCGTGGTGGCGGCCGTGGGCCGGAAGATGGCCTTCCAGCCCGGCTCCTCCGGCAAGATCTTCGCCAAGCTGGGCGAAAACGGCATCAATATCCGCATGATCACCCAGGGGCCAGAAGAGCTGAACATCATCGTGGGCGTGGACAGCGCCGACTTTGAGAAAGCTATCCGGGTGCTGTACAACAGTTTTGTAAAATAAAGTGCGTCTCCTGCGCCCATACTTCGCCGCAGCGGCTTGCCGTACACAAAGTCGATGCGCCGCATCTGAACGCAGGATACACCGCTTATTCGAGATCGAGAAAAGGAGTACATCATATGAAAAAGTATAAAGTTGCTATTCTGGGTGCCACCGGCGCGGTGGGCCGCGAGATGATGAAGGTACTGGCCGAGCGCGATTTCCCCATCGAGGAGCTGCACCTGCTGGCGTCGGCCCGGTCCGTGGGACAGGCTGTCCACTGGAAGGGCCACGACATCCCCGTGGAGATGGCCTGTGACGAGGCCTTCAAGGGCATGGACATCGTGCTGGGCGCGGCGGAGAACGATATCGCCAAGCAGTTCGCCCCGGCCATCGTCAAGGCGGGCGCGGTGTTCGTGGATAACTCCAGCGCCTTCCGCATGGACCCGGATGTGCCCCTGATCGTGCCGGAGATCAATCCGGAGGACGTGAAGAAGCACAAGGGCATCATCTCCAACCCCAACTGCACCACCATCGTTTCGCTGGTGGCCATCAACGCCCTGAACCACGACAGCCCCATCGAGAGCATCGTGGCCAGCAGCTACCAGGCGGTGTCCGGCGCCGGCGCCGGCGGCCCCATTGAGCTGATGGACGAGGTGGAGCTGCTGCGGGAGGGCAAGCCGGTGGAGCCCAAGGTGTTCCAGTACCAGATCGCCTACAACGTCATCCCCCAGATCGGCGGCGAGGCCTTTGAGGGCTATACCTCCGAGGAGATGAAGATGCAGAACGAGGGCCGGAAGATCATGCACCTGCCGGAGCTGAAGGTCAGCTGCACCTGCGTCCGCGTTCCCGTGGTGCGGAGCCACAGCGTGTCCATTGTGGTGCGGACCAAGGAGAAGATCAGTGTGGAGCGCGCCCGGGAGCTGATCGCCGCCGCCCCCGGCTGCCGGCTGGTGGACGACCTGGCCAACAAGCGCTATCCCATGCCGCTGGAGACCAGCGACCAGGACCTGGTGTTCGTGGGTCGTATCCGGGACGACCTGACCAGCGACAACGGGCTGAACATCTGGTGCTGCGGCGACCAGGTACGCAAAGGCGCGGCCACCAACGCCGTGCAGATCGCCCAGCTGCTGATCGCGGAGTAATTGTAAACAAAGTGAGGCCGCCCGGAGGGCGGCTTTACTTTTGACGCAAAAGCATATATAATGGGGAAAAGTCTATTCCCGGAGGAAGTCCTATGAAACGATGGAAGCGGGGCGCGGCCATGCTGCTGTGCCTGTGTATGATGACGGCGCTGCTGGCCGGCTGCGGCAGCGGCGGCAGCGGCGAGAGCACCGCGTCGGTGGTGATGACCGGCAGCGTGTCCACGGTGGACCCGGCCTATGCCGCCACACCGGCGGAGCGCACCCTGGTGCTGCACCTGTTCGACAACCTGTACCGCTGGACGGCGGAGGGCGCGGTGCCCGCAGCGGCCCACACCTACGACTGCACGGACAACGAGGACGGCACGCAGACGTACACGTTCCACCTGCGGCGCGACGGCAAGTGGTCCGACGGCAGCGACGTGACGGCGGCGGATTTCGTGTACGCCTGGCGGCGGCTGGTATCGCCGGAGACGGACAGCCCGGAGGCGGAGATCCTGTCCATGGTGGCGGGCTATGAGGACGCCCACGCGGGCGACCCGGAGGCGCTGGGCGTATACGCCGAGGACGAGCACACCTTCGTGGTGACGCTGAGCACGATGTGCCCGTACTTTGTGGACGCGGTGTGCACAGCGGCGGCCACCATGCCGGTGCAGCAGAAGGCTGTGGAAGGCGGCGAGGGCTGGAGCGCCAGCCGGACGTGGTTCGTGGGCAACGGGCCGTACCGCCGCACCGGCGACTGGAGCGACAGTCTCTTCGCCACGCTGGTGAAGCAGGAGGGCCACTATAACGCGCGGCAGGTGCGCGCGGACCGGATCGAGATCCGGTTCAAGAGCGCGGCGGAGGCCGCCAAGGACGCGGGCACCGCGGACGCGGTCATCGGCGCGGCAGGAGAGGACGGTACCTACGGCGGCAGCAGCACCGTGGGCGTGCTGCTCATCAACCAGATGGCCACCAACATGGACCGGACGGAGCTGCGGCAGGCCATGAGTCTGGTCATCGACCGGGATGTGGCGGCCGGCGCTCTGGGCGCGGACTATGCCGCCGCGGAGGGGCTGGTGCCTCACGGCATACGCACCGCCGGGGGCGAGGAGTTCCGGGCGGTCAACGGCGCGGTGATCGACTGCGAGGCGGATACCTACACGGACCGGTGCAGTCAGGCGCTGGAGCTGATGACGCAGGCGGGCCTGCGGCGGCCGGAGGCGCTGATAAGCCTGGGGACGGTGACGCTGCTGTACCGGAATACGCCGGCGCAGACGGCGCTGGCCCAGCGGCTGCAGAAGGTGTGGCAGGAAAAACTGGGACTGAGCGTGACCCTGCAGGGTGAGGATGCGGAGACGTATCAGCAGCTGCTCAGCAGCGGTGCGTTCACCCTGGCCCTGACGGAACTGGACGCGCTGTACAACGATGCATCAGCCTATCTGGACCTGTGGCGCAGCGGCGACACGCGGAACTACGCGCTGATCTACATGAACGCCTATAACATTCTGATGCGGGTGGCGGCGGCCAGCACCTCCGCCGAGGCGCGGGACGCCTATTTGAAGGATGCGGAGTGGCTGCTGCTGGACACGGCCAACGTGATACCGCTGTATGAGAAGGAGCAGGCCTACGCCCTGCGCGGCGACGTGACCGGCGTGGTGTCCGACGGCATGGGTGCGTGGTACTTCGGCGCACTGTGGCGCGTGGAGCAATAAGTGAAAAACGCCCGGACCAACAGGCGTTAAACGCCTGCCCGCTATACTGTACGGAGAAAGCGCATATTTCCGGCCCCACAGCAGAAAGGAGCAATCATACTGATGATAGAAAAAGCTGAGGTCACAGCACTTTTGCAGCAGCTCACGGCCATCAAAAGCGAATATTTCCACGAGGACGAGATCATGGCCTTTGCCAGGGATTGGCTGTGCCGGCAGGGATTGCCCGCACAGCTGCACGAATACCACGATGCCAAGGTCACAGATTTCCATGGAAAAAATGTCATCGCCGTTATCGACGGCGGCAGGCCCGGACCGGTCATCTGCCTGAACGGCCATCTGGACACCGTGCAGCTGTGCGGCGGTTGGACCCGCGATCCCTACGGCGAGCTGGACGGCGACAGGCTCTATGGTGTGGGCGCGCTGGACATGAAATCCGGCTGCGCCGCGCTGATGGTCACGGCTGCCCGCTTCGCCGCCGCCCACAAGACCTTCGCCGGGAAGATCAAGCTGGTGCTGGTCTCTGACGAGGAGGGCCCCTACGGCCTGGGCACTAATGCCCTCATCGAGGACGGCTATCTCTCTGACGTGGACTTCTCCATCATCACCGAGCCAAGCGCCGGCTTCGACGGCAAGCCCTTCCCCGATGTCTGCCTGGGTGCCCGGGGCGGCTACGGTCTGGAGATCCGCTTCTACGGAAAGTCCGCCCACGCGGCCAACCCGGAAAAGGGCCACAGCGCTCTGCTGGATGCGGCCAAGGTGGCGCAGGCCCTGGAGCAGGTGGACTATGTTGAGGACCCGCACCTGGGCAAGGGCACCTGCTGCGTGGTGGGCATCAGCGCCGACGGCGGCGCGTGCAGCGTGCCGGACTTCGCCGTGCTCCGCCTGTTCTGGCACATTGTGGTGGGCGAAAGCCCGGACACCATCGTCCGCGAGATCGAAAAGGCCGTGCAGCGCGCCGGTATCACCGGCCGGTATGAGATCTGCTTCCGCGAGGCGCCGTCTGAGGGCTCCCGGGGCTTCATGCCCTACACCGTCCCCCAGGACGACCCCATGACCGTCTCCCTGCTGGAGTCCATCCGCAAGGTCACCGGCAAGGAACCCACCATCTCCTACTTCGCCAGCATCGGCGACTTCAACTACCTGGGCACACGGCTGGGCGCGCCGGCCATCATCTTCGGCGCCGACGGCGAGAACTATCACAGCAGCGACGAATACGTCCTGCTGGACTCCGTCCACCAGACCGCCGAGGCCGTTTACGACTTCCTGGAGAAAACACTGCTGCCCTGAGCAAGCAAAACTACCCCCGGCGAGGAGCCGGGGGTGGTCTGTTTTTCAGAAGGTCATCTCCAGCCCGCATTTCAGCTGATGCAGCCTGTCGCCCAGGACCGTCTCCATCACGCCGCAGGCTCTCTCCCGGGTGCAGCGGCGGCGCAGGCGTACCGCACGGCCAATTCCACTCTTGCGCTCCGCCATTTTTCACGGTAAAATAGCACCACAAAAAAGGAGGGCAATGCCATGATCTATCGTGATTTTCAGGACCTGCACCTGTCCCTGCTGGGCTTCGGCACCATGCGTCTGCCCACCACGGTGGACGGCGCCATTGCCGAGGACACCACCCAGGCGATGGTGGACTATGCGCTGGCCCACGGCGTCAATTATTTCGACACCGCCTGGGCCTATATGCAAAATCTGTCCGAGACGGTGGTAGGCCGCTGCCTGAAAAAGCATCCCCGGGACAGCTTTTACCTGGCCACCAAATACCCCGGCCATACGCTCACCTGCGACCCGGACCCGGCGGACACCTTTGCCCAGCAGCTGGAGAAGTGCCAGGTGGACTACTTCGATTTCTACCTGCTGCACAACGTCTATGAAAACGATGTGGATATCTACACCGATCCCCGGTGGGGCATCATCGACTACTTTGTGGAACAGAAGCGTCTGGGCCGTATCAAGCACCTGGGCTTTTCCACCCACGCGGACCTTCCCTGCCTCACCGCTTTTCTGGAGCGCTATGGCAAGGAGATGGAGTTCTGTCAGATCCAGCTGAACTATCTGGACTGGACCATCCAGCGGGCCAGGGAGAAATACGAGCTGCTGGAAAAGCACCATATCCCCGTCTGGGTCATGGAGCCGGTCCGCGGCGGCAAGCTGGCCGCCCTGGATGCCGACAGCGAGCAGCAGCTCCACGCCCTTCGCCCCAACGCCAGCATCGCCTCCTTCGGCTTCCGCTGGCTCCAGGGACTGGATAACGTCCACATGGTCCTCTCCGGGATGTCCGACATGGCGCAGATGGCGGATAACGTGGCCACCTTTGAGCGCCTTGACCCCCTCTCCCCCGCTGAGGAGGCGATCCTCTTTGCTGCGGCGGATAAGATGAAGAATTCCATCCCCTGCACTGCCTGCCGCTACTGCTGTGACGGCTGTCCCCAGCAGTTGGATATCCCGGATCTGCTGCACAAGTACAACCAGCTCCGCACCGGCAGCGGCAGCACCATCAAGATGCAGCTGGACGCGGTGCCCGCGAACAAGTGGCCTCACGCCTGTCTGGGCTGCGGTGCCTGCGCCGCTGTCTGTCCCCAGAAGATCGTCATTCCCGACGAACTGGCAGCCTTTGCCGCCGAGCTGGACAAGCTGCCCGACTGGGTGGAGGTCTGCCGCCAGCGGGCGGAGGCCGAGGCGCGGGAGCGAGCCTCCCGCGGGCTGTAAGCGCACAAGAAGAAGTCCCTCCCGGCGGGAGGGACTTCGTTTGTTTACACCTGATATTTCGCCGCGCAGCGTTGGTACTGCTCCCGGAAGTCCGGGTCCCGGCGCCGCGCCGCATCCAGCGTGGCGTGCATATTCAGGTCGTGGTGGGCGGCGTCGATCACGCACCCGGCGATATTGGAGCAGTGGTCCGAGGTACGCTCCAGATCCGTCAGCAGGTCGGACCAGACAAAGCCTGCCTCGATGCTGCACTGGCCTTGCTGCATCCGCAGGATATGTCGGGTACGCAGCTGCTCCTTCAGATCGTCGATGACCTGCTCCAGCGGCTCCACCTGCCGGGCGGCGGTCATATCCTGCTCCCGGAAAGCGTCCAGCGCCCGCATGAGGATATCGTTGACCGCGGCGGACAGCACGCTCAGCTCCCGCTTCGCCTCGTCGCTGAAGGCCAGCCCCTTCTCCCGCAGCTCCTCCGCCGACTCCAGCACGTTCACCGCATGGTCGGAGATACGCTCAAAATCGCCGATGGCCTTCAGCAGCTCCGCGGACTCCTCGCTCTCCTGCTCACCCAGCTTCTGGGCGCTGAGCTTTACCAGATAGGTGCCCAGCACGTCCTCGTAGTGGTCGCAGCGGCTCTCATCCTCCCGGATGGCGGAGGCCAGCGCTTCGGTGTAGTGGTCAAAGCTCCGCAGGGCGTTTTGCAGCGCCCGCACGGCAACCTCCGCCATCTCGCAGGTGACGACCCGGCAGCGCTCCAGCGCCACGGCCGGTGTGGTCAGCAGGCGCTGGTCCAGCTCCACCGTTTTATCGGCCGCGTGGGCCTTATCCGGCACCAGGCGGATAGCCAACTTCTCCAGCAGGTCGCCGCAGGGCAGCAGTATGGCCGTACACAGGATATTGAACACCGAGTGGGCCACAGCAATACCCGCCATAGACGCCGCCTTGTTCAGCAGTACCGGGGCAAAGATGGCCTTGACGATGCAGAACACCGTCAGCAGCACCGCCACGCCGATCACATTGAACATCAGATGCACCACGGCCGCCCGCTTGGCGTTTTTGTTGGTGCCGACGCAGGAGATCAGCGCCGTTACGCAGGTACCGATGTTCTGGCCCATGATAATGGGCACCGCGGCGGCGTAACTGACCTGGCCGGTAGAGGCCAGCGCCTGCAAAATACCCACCGAGGCGGAGGACGACTGGATGATCGCCGTCAGCACCGCGCCCACCAGCACGCCCAGCAGCGGGTTTGTAAAGGCCAAAAACAGCTCTGCAAACCCCGGCACGTCCTTCAGCCCTGCCACCGCGGCGCTCATGGTGTCCATGCCGAACATCAGCGTGGCAAAGCCAAGCAGAATGGAGCCAGTCTCCTTTTTCCGGCTGTCCTTGCAGAACATATAGAAAATGATGCCGATCAGCGCCAGCACCGGCGTAAAGGCGGTGGGCTTCAGCAGCTGCAGCCACACGCTGCCGCCGTCGATCCCCGCCAGGCTCAGCAGCCAGGCCGTCACCGTGGTGCCCACGTTGGCGCCCATGATAACATTGATAGCCTGCCGCAGGGTCATCAGCCCGGAGTTCACGAAGCCCACCACCATGACGGTGGTGGCCGATGAGCTCTGAATGATGGCGGTGATGCCCAGTCCGGTCAGGAAACCGGCACCCACGCTGCCGGTCATTTTATCCAGCAGCGTCCGCAGCTTGCCGCCGGCCCGGCGCTCCAGCGCCTGGCCCATGAAATTCATGCCGAACAGAAACAGGCACAGCCCGCCCAGCATGGTCAGCGCATGAAAAATATCCATTTTCTTTCCCTCGACTTTACATTTTCTCAGATGTCACCTTATTGTCCATCTACATTGTACGGTATAAATGTCAAGTTCGCAGGCCATCTTTTGTAAAATCCATGTAAAACAGCGCAAAAAGAAGCACCCGTACGGGTGCTTCTTTTTATGCTTCTTTTACCGCTGGCCCTTGTCGTAGGGGATACCCTCCGCCTTGGGTGCGCGGGATTTCTTGGATGTGAAGGCCAGCACCACCAGCGTGATCAGGTACGGCAGCATACGGTACACGTGGGAGCTGATGCCGATCTCCGCCAGCCAATACACGCCGTCGCCGTTGATATCCAGGCTGGAGTACGCCGCGGCGATACACTTGAACAGGCCGAACAGCAGCGACGCCCCGGCGATGTTCAGCGGCTTCCAGTTACCGAAGATCATAACGGCCAGCGCCAGGAAGCCGAAGCCCGCCACATCGCCGTTGGCCGTGCAGTTGGCCGTGGTCAGGGCGTAGACAAAGCCGCCCATGCCGGCCAGTGCGCCGGAGATGGTTGTACCGGCATAGCGCATCTTGTACACGTTGATACCCACGGAGTCCGCCGCCTGGGGATTTTCACCGCAGGAGCGCAGCCGCAGGCCAAACCGGGTCTTGTACAGCAGGATCGACAGCACCACGAAAATGATGATGCAGATATAGGTCGCCAGATACACCTTGTGCAGGAAGGTATTGCCCAGGAAGCCCAGGTCGTCCGTTTTTGCGTAGCCCAGAGTGGTCTTCTTGATCATGAACCAACTGGCCGCATCGCCGGTGGCCATTTGCAGGGTGTTCTGGTTGGCGATGATACGGATGAGGAACAGCACCAGGGCCGGAGCCATCAGGTTCAGCGCCGTACCACCGATGGTCTGGTCCGCCCGCAGATTTACGGAGGCAAAGCTCAGCAGCAGGGAGAAAATGGCGCCGAATATGGCCGCCACCAGCATAGCCAGCAGCTCAAAGCCCTGCAAAGCCACCCAGTCGCCGGCAGCCTTGGCCGCGTCGTAGACGTGGTTGGTCTGCATGATGTTCACGAACAGCACGCCGATAAACGCACCCAGGATCATAATACCTTCCAACGCCAGGTTGATGATACCGCTGCGCTCAGCGAACACGCCGGCCAGCGCCACGATCATCAGGGGAACGGCGTAGATCATGGTCTGTTGGATCAGAAATGTCATGCCTGCTCCCCTCCTTTCTCCGGCTGCTCAGGTACCTGCGGTGCTTCCTCCATCGGTATGTCCGGTATGTCCTCCGGCGGCGCATCCAGTGGCTGTGTCTCCGCCTCTGCCGGTATATCCGCCGTGGTGGTCTTGTTGGCCTCCACGACGAGCTTCTTTTTCCGTCCAGTCAGCATCATCTGGATGAGCAGAGAGAAGGCGGACAGATACACGATGACGGAGATGATCACGTCGGTGATGTACTCGTTGTAGGCAGTCAGGTTGGTCAGCTGCAGACCGACGATATCCAGCATGGCCATGAAGATGCCGGTGAAAATGACCGCGATGGGGTTGTTCACCGCCAGCAGGGCCACGGGGATTCCGTTAAAGCCCACGCCGGGCAGGGCCTGATAGGTGTTCCAGTAGAACTCGGTGTTGCCGCTGAGCCAGTACAGCGCGGCGCCGGCGCCGGCCAGCGCGCCGGCAATGGCCATGGACAGCACGATATTGCGCTTATCGGGGATACCGGCGTAGCGGGCCGCATGGCGGTTGGCGCCGCAGGCCTTCAGCTCATAGCCGAACACCGTCTTCTCCATGATGATGTACACCACGATGGCCAGAATGATGGCCACCAGAATACCGGCATTGACCTGGGAGCCGGGGAACAGCTGATCCAGTCCCAGCTTGGGTGTGGCCACACCGTTGAAGGTGGTTTTGTAGATGTAACCGGACTTCGTGCCTTCTGTTACGTTCTTGAAGCTGCTGATATCAAACATCCAGGTGACAAGATTGGCTGCGATCCAGTTGGTCATGATGCAGGCCAGCACCTCGTTGATATTCAGCAGCGCCTTCAGCAATCCGGGGATCGCACCCCACAGGGCGCCAGCCAGCATACCGCCCAGAAAGGCCAGCAGCCAGATGATGCCCACGGGCACGGACTCGGAGGGGATGCCCAGCGCGACGGACAGCGAGACAAGCGTACCCATCAGATACTGGCCGGGTGCGCCGATATTGAACAGGCCCGTCTTGAAGGCCACCGCCACGGAAAGGCCGGTCATGATCAGCGGCATGGCGCGGAAGAGCATATTGCCCACATTCTGGGCGTTAAAGCCCCAGGTCAGCGCGCCCGCAGCGTCGCGGCCTGTGCTGAGGATGCCGGCAAAGATCAGCCGGACGCCCTCCCACATACCGGCAGTGGTGATCTTCTGCTCCGCCAGGCCCACAATAATGACCACGATGCTGCCCAGCAGCAGGCCGGCCAGGATGGACAGCAGAGAGGCCAGGACCTTCTTGGTGCCATTCTTGGCATACAGATCTGTCAGTTTTTGCTTCACGCCGTCTCACCCTCTTTCTTGTCCGCCCGCTTGGCGCCGGCCATATAGAGGCCCAACTCCTGCACGGTGATCTGCTTCGGGTCGAACTCACCCACGATCTCACCCTCGTACATGACCAGGATGCGGTCGGAAAGGCTCATGACCTCGTCCAGCTCCAGGGATACCAGCAGCACTGCCTTGCCGGCATCACGCTGCTTCACCAGTTCCTTGTGTACGTTTTCGATCGCGCCCACGTCCAGGCCGCGGGTAGGCTGGACCGCCACGATCAGCGGCTTGTTGCGGTCCACCTCGCGGGCGATGATCGCCTTCTGCTGGTTGCCGCCGGACATACTGCGGGCGGTGGTCACGGGGCCCTGTCCGCTGCGGATATCGTATTCCTCGATCAGCCTCTCGGCGTAGGCACGCACCGCGTCCTTCTTGATAAAGCCGCCCTTTTCGAATTCCGGCTCCTTATACCGCTGCAGCACCAGGTTCTGCTCCAGCGTAAAATCCAGCACCAGGCCGTGCTTGTGCCGATCCTCGGGGATGTGGCTCATACACTCTCCACGGCGACGGATGCTGGCGTGGGAGATATCCTTGCCGCACAGCGTCACCGTGCCGCCATTGCTCTTATCCAGGCCGGTGAGCGCGTGAATGAACTCCGTCTGTCCATTGCCGTCGATACCGGCGATACAGAGTATTTCGCCGGCGCGTGCATCAAAGCTGACATGGTCCACGGCGTTGCGCTTGTGGGTGTGAGAGGGCACACACAGATCCCGGACCTTCAGCACCACATCCGTGGGCTTGGCCGGCTCCTTTACGACCTCCAGCTGCACCGGGCGGCCCACCATCATGTTGGACAGCTCCTGCTTGTTGGTGTCGCAGGTGTTCACGGTACCCACATAGCGGCCCTTACGCAGAACCGTCACCCGGTCCGCCACCGCCATGATCTCGTTGAGCTTGTGGGAGATGAAGAGGATGGATTTCCCCTCCGCTGTCAGGTTCTTCATAATGGCCATCAGCTCGTCGATCTCCTGGGGCGTCAGCACGGCGGTGGGCTCGTCGAAGATGAGGATCTCGTTGTCGCGGTAGAGCATCTTCAGGATCTCGGTACGCTGTTGCATACCCACAGTGATATCCTCCACCTTGGCGTCCAGGTCCACGTGCAGGCCGTACCGCTTGGAGAGCTCCTCGACCTTCCTCCGCGCTTCCTTTTTCTGCAGGAAGCCGCACTTCGTCGTTTCGGCGCCCAGAATGATGTTGTCCAGTACGGAGAATACCTCCACCAGCTTGAAGTGCTGGTGGACCATGCCGATACCCAGTGCCGTGGCATCGTTGGGATCGTTGATCTTCACCGTCTGGCCGTTCTTGCGTATCTCACCCGCCTCGGGCTGGTACAGGCCGAACAGCACGCTCATCAGCGTGGATTTGCCGGCGCCGTTTTCGCCCAGCAGCGCGTGGATCTCTCCCTTTTTCAGTTGGAGGGTGATATCGTCGTTGGCCTTGATGCCGGGGAACTCCTTGGTAATGTGAAGCATCTCGATCACATACGAGGGAGTCTTGTCCATGCCGCCACCTACTTTCCTCTATTATTTTGCCTAATGGCGATAAAGGCATAAATTTATTATATAGCGTATATGCACAGATTGCAAGAAAAACAGCGGCGTTTTACGCCTCGCATCACGCGCTTGACGCAAAAAAAAGAGACGCCCGCAGGCGTCTCTTTTTTTGTTAAGTACGTTCCGATTACTTGACCAGGTTCAGGGTCAGGCTGTCGGTGCTGTCCAGCTTGGAGTAGTCGTTGTCGACGACCAGAGAACCATCGGCCATCTTGGCCAGCATGGCGTTGTAGTCGTCCACAGTCCACTTGGTCAGGGACCAGGTGGCGGTGGGCAGGCCCACAGCGTTGTCCTTGGCGCCCAGGGTCACGAAGGTGCCGCCGATCTCGTCGAAGGAACCGTCATAGACCTTGCCGCAAGCCCACTGCACGGAGGCGGACAGGCCCTTCATAGCGGAGGTGATAACGGTATCGGACTGGCTGGACTGGTCAACGTCCACGCCCACCACGGCGCCGTCGTTAGCGGCAGCGGCAGCGGCGACAGACTGGAACATATTACCGCCGCAGGCGAAGATGACCTCGGTGCCGTTCTCATACCAGCCGGAAGCCATGGTCTGCAGCTCGGTGGAAGCGGAGAAGGAAGCGCCATACAGCCAGGAGTAGTTCATCTCGACCTTCACGCCCATCTCGGCAGCAGCAGCGGAAGCGCCCTGCACGAAGCCGTAGCCGTAACGGCAGCAAGCGGGGTTGTCGCCGCCGCCACCACCGGTGAAGCCCAGCTTGGTGTAGCCTTCCTTAACAACAGCGTAACCGGCCAGATAGCCGCACTGCTCTTCCTGGAAGCAGATGCCCAGAACGTTCTTCAGGGCGGTGCCGTCCTCGGTGGTCACAGCGCTGTCGCGGTCCACGAACACGAACTTGACATCGGTGAACTCAGCAGCGGCCTTGGTCAGGGCAGTGGCCTGCATAAAGCCGGCAGCCACGATGACCTTGGCGCCGCCCTCGGCAGCAGCCTTCATGGCATCGTAACGGTCGTCATCGGTAGCCTGGTCGCCGTTGGCGGGCTGATAGTACTTGTAGCTCAGGCCGTTGTTGGCAGCGTACAGCTTCACGCCGTCGAAGGTGCCTTGGTTGAAGGACTTATCCTTCAGCTGGCCCACGTCGGTGACGAAAGCGATCTCGTACTTGCCATCCTCGGAGGTCATCTCGTCGGCGATCTCGTCGGCGTTGGTGATCTCGGTGACTTCGGGGTTGTCGCCCTGGTTGTCGTCGGTCTTGGGGTCGTCCTTCTTGTCGCCGCAAGCGACCAGGGACAGCGCCATAACCAGAGCCAGGATCATAGCAAGAAACTTCTTCATGGTTATTCTACCTTCCTCAATTTTTTTATTTTCGCGCCTTGCGGCGGGAAAACCATCATTTCGGCACGGGGTCTTCCTCCCTCTGTGCCTTGCGCATTATAGCAGACTTTTTCGCCTTTGGCAAGTGAAAACCGCATTTTGCGGTAGAAATGTAAACAAATGTCATCAAAAATTTACATTTTGTTTACGCGAAATGCACAAATGTATCACACATAGCGACAGCGCGAGATATCCTCCCGCGCTGTCGTGACCGTTGTTTACTTCTTGGCGGCCATCTTCACAGCCGCCTCCAGGGCGATCTTCATCATGTTGGTGAAGGTGGTCTGGCGCTCATCGGCGGACAGCTCGGTGCCGTTGACCAGGTTGTCGGAGATGGAGCAGATGGCCAGCGCCCGCTTGCCGGTATAGGCGGCGGTGCAGTACAGACCGGCGGCCTCCATCTCCACGGCCATAACGCCCATCTTGGCGAAGCGCATATTGCGCCCGGCGGCGTCATAGAACGTGTCGGAGGAGTACAGGTTGCCCACGGGCATTTTCACGCCCAGCTCCCTGGCGCTCTCTACGGCGGCCATCAGCAGTTCAAAATCGCAGATGGGCGCGTAGCTGCCGCCCAGCTCGTACTGACTGGCAAAGTCGGAATTGGTGCAGGCGCCCTGACCGGCCACCACGCTGCCCAGCTCCAGGTCGGCACGCATGGCGCCGGCGCTGCCCACGCGGATAATGTTCTCCACATCATACTGGGTGTACAGCTCATAGGAATAGATGCCGATGGACGGGATGCCCATGCCGCTGGCCATCACGGACACCGGCACGCCCTTGTAGGTGCCGGTATAGCCCTGCACACCGCGGACGTTGTTCACCAGCTTCGGCTCGGTGAGAAATGTCTCGGCAATGAACTTGGCCCGCAGCGGATCGCCGGGCATGAGAACGGTCTTGGCGAAATCGCCCTTGTTGGCGTTATTGTGGGGAGTCGGCATAGTGGTTCCTCCTTATATTTACTGTTCCATGGCCTTAACGGCCTTGACGATACGGCTGGTGCCCAGACGGTCCGCGCCCAGGGCGATGAAATCTTTGGCGTCGTTCAGATCCGCGATGCCGCCGGCGGCCTTGATCTTCACATGGGGCGCCACGTGGGCCTTGAACAGCGCCACGTCCTCCCGGGTAGCGCCGCCCCCGCCGAAGCCGGTGGACGTCTTGATATAATCCGCGCCGGACTCGGACACCACGCGGCACAGCTCGATCTTCTCCGCCTCGGTCAGCAGGCACGTCTCGATGATGACCTTCAGCAGCTTGCCGCCGCAGGCGGCCTTGATCTGGCGGATCTCATCCAGCACCTTGTCGTACAGGCCGTCCTTCACCCAACCGATGTTGATGACCATGTCCACCTCGGACGCACCGTTTTTCACAGCGTCGGCAGCCTCGAAGCACTTGGCGGCGGTGGTGTCGTAGCCGTTGGGGAAGCCGATAACGGTGCAGACGGCGATCTTTCCGTCCACATACGCCACCGCCTGCTTCACATAGCTGGCGGGAATGCACACGCTGGCGCAGCCGTACTTGATGCCGTCGTCGCAGATGGCCTTGATCTCATTCCAGGTGGCACCTTGTGCCAACAGCGTGTGGTCCACGCGGGAGAGGATATTCTTCAACTCTTCGTTCATTATCTTCGCTCCTTTTCGGGATTTTGCGGTTATATATGTATATTGTACCACACACCGCGCGAAATAGCAACCCGCGCGGCCCAACGGCGCCCACCTGCTGCCGTTCCGTAAAAAAGGACCCGCCTGCTGAAGTGCGCTCTTTTCTCATTTCTCGCCGACAGTCACGCTGCCGTCCTCGCCCAGCACGGCGGGCACGATGGTGCTCCGCGTGTTCCGCGCGATGTTGTCCAGCCGCAGCCGGCTGGGGAAGTCGCTGAGCAGCGTGTACGCCACGCCGTGCTTCTTGGCCCGTCCCGTCCGGCCGATGCGGTGGATGTAATACTCGTTCTCCTCCGGCACCTCATAGTTGAACACCGCGTCCACATCGTCCACGTCGATGCCCCGGCTGGCCACGTCCGTAGCCACGAACACCCGCAGCTTTCCGTCCCGGAACCGCTGCATGACCTCCTCCCGCTTCCGCTGGGGGATGTCCCCGTGGATGCACTGGGCGTCCACGCCCCGCATCTGCAAAAACTTTGTCAGCCGCTCCGTGCTGCCCTTGGTGTTGCAGAAGCAGATCACCCGGTCATAGTTCTCGTGCGCCAGTATCTTCGCAATGGCGTCCACCTTCCCGTCGGAGGGAACCTCCAGCCGGTACTGCAGAATGTCCGGCTTGTTTTCCTTGGTGGCCTGCACCGTGATCTCCTCCGGGTCCCGCTGGTATACCCACGAGATGTCCATCACCTCCCGCGAGATGGTGGCGGAGAACATCCCCAGGTTTTTCCGGCTGGGGATCTTGTCCAGAATACGCGTCACATCGTGGATAAAGCCCATGTCCAGCATCCGGTCCGCCTCGTCCAGCACCACCGTCTGCACGCTCTTCAAATTCACGGTCCGCCGCTTCATGTGGTCGCTCAGCCGCCCCGGCGTGGCCACCACGATCTGGGGCCGCCGCTTCAGCGCGTCGATCTGCTTGCCAATGGGCTGTCCGCCGTACAGACATACCAGCCGAACGCCCTCGTGGCATACGGCGATGTCCCGCATCTCGTCGGTGATCTGCATGGCCAGCTCCCGCGTGGGTGCCAGAATGACCGCCTGCACCTCCTCGCTCTCCCGGTCGATGCGCTCGATGATGGGGATGCCGAAGGCCATGGTCTTGCCCGTGCCGGTGGGAGCCTTGGCGATCACGTCCTTCCCCGCCAGCATGGGGGGGATGCACCCGGCCTGCACGGGGGTGCTGACGGTGTAGTGCTTATTTCGTATGGCGCGCATGGTGGCCTCTGACAGGCCAAAGCTCTCAAACGGTGCGCCCTGTGTTACTTCCATAGTCGTTTCCTCATTTTTCCACATAGTATACCAATAAAGAATTATACCATATCTGTCAACGCCTTGCAACCGCACAAAAAACCGTCCCCGCCGGCGGGGTAGCTCCGGCAGGGACGGTGCGGGGGAAGCGAATGTGTGCTGGGAAACATGGAGAATGTGAAGAAGATCGTGGTATCCTGGCGGCGCAGTGGTCAGCTGCGCCGCCGTGCGGGACCGATATCAGCCCCGGTTGCCGAAGAAGTAGTTATAAAACTCCTGCCAGTTCTCGGGGATCTGGCCGCTGTAGCCGCCGTTATTACCGCCCTGAGAGGAGGTGTCCTCTTCCGTGTCGGTGCCGGTGATCTGGGGCTGTTGGTCGAAGGTGATGTCGGTGGTGATGTAGCTGCCGTCGCGGAACACGGTCAGGGTGGCGGTGTCGCCGGCGCGGTAGCTCTTCAGCGCCGCGGACAGATCCTGACGGCTGGTCAGCGTGGTGTCACCCATCTTGGTGATCACGTCGCCCAGGCGCAGGCCGGCCTTGTCGCCGGCGCCGCCCTTGACGACGGAGTAGACGAACACGCCCTGATCGATGTCGATGCTGTACTGAGCGGCCATCTGGGAGTTCATGGTGCCCACGGTCACGGCCATGTATGCCTTGCCGGTGACGGCGCCGTTCTCCATAATGTCGGTGATGATGGACTTCACATCGTCAATGGGAATGGCGAAGCCCAGACCCTCCACCGTGGTGGAGGAGTAGGTGGAGTACTTGGCGGACACGATGCCCACCACCTCGCCGTACAGGTTCATCAGGGGGCCGCCGGAGTTGCCGGGGTTGATGGAGCAGTCCACCTGGATCATGTTGAAGGGAGTGCCGTCCACGTTGATGGCGCGGTTGCAGCTGGACACATAGCCGCCGCTCATGGAGAACGTCAGCTCGCCCAGGGGATTGCCGATGGCCAGCACGGAGTCGCCCACGTTCACATCGGCGCTGTTGCCCAATGTCACGGGGGTCAGCCCGGCGGCGTTGATCTTCAGCACCGCCACGTCGTAGTCGCTGTCGCCGCCGATGACGGTGGCGTCGTAGGTGTTGCCGTTATACAGCGTCACCTTCACGGAGGAAGCGCCGCTGATCACATGGTAGTTGGTGACGATATAGCCGTCCTCGCTGATGATAAAGCCGCTGCCGCTGGAGGCGGACTGGGTGGTTTGACCGAACACGTTGGTGGTGGTGGAGCAGTTGATGGACACGGTGGAGTTCACCGTGGAGGCATAGACCTCGGCGGGCTGCATCTTGGTCTTGCCGTCCACCTTCTTGACCTCCACGGCGGTGACGGTGCGGTCGCTCTCGCTGATGGCGGTGCCGCTGCCGGAGCCGCCCTTTGCCAGCGCCGCGCCGCCGTAGCCCGCTGCGCCGCCCACCACGGCGCAGGCCAGCACCAGCGCCGTGACCTTCACCCACGTCCTGCGGAAAAAGCCCTGCTTCCTCACCGGCGCGGTATACGTGTTCTCCTGCCGGGGCGCGGGCGCGTAGTCGTCGCGGGGCACCTCCCGGTTGGTGAAGCGGTACATATCGTTGTTGTTGAATTCGTCGTTATACATCGTAATGACCTCCTGTGTCGCAGTTTCGTATAAGGAGCGCTCTCCCATCTTGCCGCCGAGGGGAAAGCGTGGTATGATGGAGAAAGCAGACATGAAGAAGGGTGCCTGCTTCGAAGGGGCTCATCGCTCTTTCTGTTTTATAGCATACTCGCTTTCCTTAATTCTACCTTTAAGTTTTGCAGGAAAACCGTGAACTTTCTTTGAACACCCGCCCGCAGGCGCCAAGCCTTCCCCTTGAGGGCTTCGCGCCGTTGAATGACACGCCGGTGGCCTGTCAGACCCGCGAACCGACCGACCCGCAGGGAGACAGGTGCCCCCATATCCCGGCGGCGTTAGCCGCCACCTACCCATTGCGGTGCTTCGCGCCG
>OLOQ01001220.1_pt1 | contig 25597 bp, 20 predicted proteins | sample 1673101 | NCBI WGS metagenome assembly OLOQ01 (sample SAMEA3136754, study PRJEB25190) | human gut metagenome | biome: human gut; feature: human-associated habitat; material: faeces | place: Austria | collected 2013 | reverse complement strand
TACAGTGTCCGCGTGTTTATCCAGCGAACCTACGGTTCGCTAAATTTCCGGTAGAAACCAAGCAACATGGGAGTGACCGCGCCGAAGGGGTCAAGGGGGCGACCGGAAAGCCCCCTTGTCGCCTCCGCAGCGGCGATTCCCCTGCGGCAACATCACACAATAAACAAAAAGGTCAATATTCAAAACTCCCCTGTCCATATCAAGCAGGGGAGTTTTTTTCATCATCACACCTCGCGCCCAACGGCTTCTGCAATCTTCCGAATATCCGCCATCACGTCCACAAACGCGGCGGGCGTAATCGACTGCGCACCGTCGCACAACGCGTGCGCCGGGTCGTTGTGCACCTCAATCATCACGCCGTCCGCGCCGACCGCAATCGCCGCGCGCGCAATCGGCTGCACCATCCAGCTCTTACCGGTCGAGTGGCTCGGATCGACAATCACCGGCAGATGGCTCAGCTTCTTCACCGCACAGATGGCGGACAGGTCGAGTGTGTTGCGCGTGTACGTCTCGAACGTGCGGATGCCGCGCTCGCACAGAATCACCTGCTCGTTGCCGCCCGCCATGATGTACTCCGCGCTCATCAGCCACTCTTCGATGGTGGCGGACAAACCGCGCTTAAGCAGAATCGGCTTGCGAATCTTCCCCAATTGTTTCAGCAGGTCGAAATTCTGCATGTTGCGCGCGCCGACCTGAATGCAGTCCACCTTATCCACGAAGGTGTCAATGTCGTAGGGGGACATCAGCTCGGTCACGATGGGCAGCCCGGTCTGCTCGCGCGCATGGCAGAGCATGTCCAGCCCCTCGTATGCCAGTCCTTGGAAGGAGTACGGGGACGTGCGCGGCTTGAACGCACCACCGCGCAGCACCGTCGCGCCCGCGTCCTTCACCGCCTGCGCCACGGCGGTAATCTGCTCGTTGCTCTCCACGGAGCAGGGACCCGCCATAATCGCGAGTTTCTTGCCGCCGACAACCGTGTTCCCGATTTTGATTTCGCTCGGCGCGGGGTGGAACGCGCGGTTTGCCTTCTTGAACGGCTCGGCGACCTTCATGATGCGTTCGACGCAGTGGAAGGATTCCAGCTGGTCGGGGTCAATGCGGCTCGTGTCGCCAGTCAGACCAAGGATGGTCATCTCCGTGCCTACAATCGGGCTGACGGATACGCCGCGCGCAACGACGGCATTGGTGACGGTGTCGATTTTCTGCTGGGTCGTGCCCTGCTTCAAGACGATAATCATGGTGTTCAACCTCCTGCGTCAATCATTATTGGCTCAAAATCATTATTGGCTCAAATGGACGAAAAAAAGCACGGAAGCCCGCAAAAGAGCTTCCGCGCCTGATGTTTTCCTCAATCGCTGCGGCTGCTGCTTCACGGTACGTCAATTTGCCCGGCGAAAAACGCCGGGAACGTAAACGGAAACAGCACAGACAGCATCATGGAGAAAATTCCTCCGTTCGGCGGCATCATTGCCGCGTATTCGGACTTATTATAGTCCGCTCATCCCGCGCTTGTCAAGGGCAGAATTGTACATTTGCTGTTTTTCGGGCGAAAAGTTTGCCCAAGCTAACCTATATCGAATGGCATTCATCTATACTCGGACACGCACGGCTATCTTTCAGAAAAATTTCGGGAAAATCGTGTAATCCTCTTGACAATCAACCGATTTGGGCATTATAATAGCCATAATGACAATTGTGCCATTTGGTTGAAGGAGGATGAAGGGCATGGAGTCTTACCTGTTCGCAGACGTAGAGGCTGCGGCGGATACTATGGTGGTGGAAGGATACCACAAGCCGGGCAGCTTGACCCGCTCCAGCGGTGCGTGGATTCACGCGGCAGGCACGGCGATGTTTGAGGCAGGGAGACGCCCCATTAAGCCGCATGACCAGTGGATTTGGTTCGCGGTGGAGGAAGGCGAAGCGACGCTGGTTTGGCAGGGGCATGAGCTGACGCTGAAACAGCAGGAAACGTGCTTCCTGCCCGCCGGCAACCGCGACGCTGCCCTGCAGATTGACGAGAGCGTCCGCTGCGTGTGGATTGCGCTGGAAGGCCCGCTTGCGCCGATGGTCGTACGCAAGATGGGCGCGCTGCTGCATATGCCACTGAAGCAGGGGGCGCTGCCGAGCCAGATGTACTTGGCGAAGCAGATTGTGCAGGTCATCGTCCGCCACACGGACACCAGCGACGCGACATATCAGCTGCAGCACCTGATGTACGGGATGCTGGCAAGCCACTGGGGTCAGCCGGTCGCCATGGACGCGATGCTTTCGCACGAGATTGCGAAGGTCGTGGACACCCTACGCGCGAATCAGTACAAGGACAACTTCTCTCTGGCGGAGATGGCGGCAATTTCCCGTATGCCGATGGAAACGTTCCGCAAGCGCTTCGTGAGCGAAGTGGGCATGCCGCCGCTGTCGTATGTACTGCACTGCAAGATGGAACGCGCGAAAGAGCTGCTGCGTGAGGAAGGGCACACGGTTCGTCAGGCAGGCATCGAAGTCGGGATGCAGGATCCGTACCACTTCTCCAAGCAGTTCAAGAACATCGTCGGCATCAGCCCGTCGGCGTTCATGAAGCAGGCCGCCAAGCCGGATGCGACCATCCGCGGCAGCAGCAAAGTAGAAAAGAAGTAAGCAGTGAGGCGACTGTCAGGGGGGATAAGCCTGGCAGCCGCCTTTTTTTCTTCCACATAACCGCCACATTTACCGCACGGGATTCGGGCAGCATTGGATCTTGTGTTGTTATGCACACTCGTCCGTTCCTCTACGGTCTACTATGTGATTTCTGTTCGTCGGTTCGGGAGTTTGCCCGCTGGCATTCAGCTTCCTTCAGACTCCGCCTCTCGATGGACACCCTTGCCTTCGGCTAAGCCGGGCGCACCATAACGGCCGTTGCAGGATTCATCTTCTGCAACGGCCTTAAAAACGCTATGCAATGGGATTATTCCGCTGTCGGTATCAGGCGAATCAGCGCAGTGGGAATTTCTGCATCGGTGAAATCCAGCGTGAACACTGCGTTTTCACCTTCCACGATGTAGGGCAGATCAATTTCCGTATCGTCGGCATTCAGCAGCGCCAGGGTACCGCCGTTCAGCAGCTCGGCGGGCATCGTGATTTTTACCTCGCCCTTCGGCCGGGTGAGCTTGCCGGAAACTTCAAAGCAGACGCACAGCAGCGTATTGCCGTTCGCAGTTTCACCCATGCGCAGCACCAGCTCGCCATAGGGCAGATGCTCGCCCTCCGCCGTCACTTCTTCAACCAGCGCCAGATGTATGCCATCGCTCACATTGCCGCATACGGGGCAAAGCGTGCGCGTCGCTTCATCCTGCTTGAATTCGACGATGGCGCATTCGGTCTTGCCGACGTGCTTGCAATCCTTGCGCTTGCAGGTCGCGCTGTGCGTGCCGTCGCCGTTACTCGTCCATTCGCCATACCAGTGCAGCAGCGTCTTTGTCTGGTGATCCTTATAGCTGTCATTGCAGTTTTTGCAGGTGTGCAGCGTGTAGCCGCCCTTTTCGCAGGTGGGCTTGACGACCTTTTCGGTATAATCGTGCCCGGGGGCGGGGATTTCCACCTTGGTGGTGTAAGTGCAGCCCTCACGCTGGCAGGCGTCATATTCATCCCAGCCAATTTCGGTGCAGGTGGGCGCTTTTGCGTCGTGGTGCACCAGGTCGTGGTTGTTCGGGTCAGGTTCATACCATGGGTGTACATAAGTATCCGTTCCCTTGCGGTAGCAGTAAGCGCAGTTTGTGTAGTACACGGGCGGAGAAACGCAGGTGGCTGCGGACTTAAGGCACGAGCTATCGTTGCCCTGAACGAAGAAATGTGCGCCCACCTTAGTTTTCGCTTCGTGGCAGACGGTGCAGCTAACCCAGTGGTTTTCGGCATCCGAATCCCAGCCCTGATTCGCAGGGAAGGTATGTGCGCTGTAGTACTGCCCGCCGCAGGTAGTGCATGTTCCCAGGTTGATGCAGGTCGCACTGCTGTCGCCGGAGCAGCCTGCGGTTTCCTCCGCATCGCAGCCGTCGCGCTGGCAGGTGCGGAAATGCTCACTGTTGTTGCCCCTGGATTGCCATGCGCCCCAGTCGTGACCGAGTTTGCCGTATTGAGCGCCGCACTTGGCGCAGGTTTTGCCCGTGGTGCAGGTCGGCGTTTCGGTGCCGCCAGAGTGATAGCTGATTGGATTGTCAACAAATATGGTACGGTTGCTTTTACCGCAGTTTGGACATTTGTAAATTACCCAATGCCCATCGTCGTTGTATCGCTCGAATCCTGTAATCTCAAGATCTGCCTGCTTCTTACAGGAAAAAACATATGTTGCGGATGGTTTCCGCCTTCGCTTCCGGCGCCATTCCCGGCAGCAGGCACAGCAGCAGCGCCGCAGCCAGCAATATGGCAAAACTCTTCTTCTTCATCTTCGTCGCCTCCTTAAAGTTAGGGTAACACCGCACAAATGAGGTGGTCGGCTGGCAAATGGATTGTGCGGTGTTGCCTTTATGATGGATTTACTGCGCCAGTTCCACCAGCGTGTCAAACGCGGGCTTCGGCTGGGCATCCTTGTCGAACAGGAGCGGGTACTCGTCCGCGCGCCAGCTCAGGTCGTCCACCGTGCCCCATACCTGCACCGCTTCGATGCGGTCGGCGTAACGCAGGAAAATCTTCATCAGGTCGCCGTAATACTTCGCCTGCTTCTGCAGATTTTCCTCGCTCGTATCGTCAATGCCCACGTCAAGTTCGGACACGCGCAGGAGCAAATCACGCTTGGCAATCTGCTGGAACGCCCAATCCACGCGGTCAATCGTCGGACTGCCGACGGAGTAGTGTGCCTGGAAGCCGTAGCCGTCAATCGTGCCATCCGCAATCAGGCTGTCCAGCAGGACGCAGATGCCGTGCAGCTTGGGGTCAAGGGGGGTGTTGTAATCATTGTAGTACAGCTTCACGCCGTCTGCGGCGTACTTGCGGGCGTACTCAAACGCGCGGTTCACGAAATCCTGACCAACCGTCTTTGTCCAGTTGGATTCGCGCAGCTGGTCGCTGCCGTCCGCCACGGCTTCGTTCACAACGTCCCACGAGACAATCAGCCCCGGATAATTCTCGTTCGTCCACGTCAGCACCTGCTGGATGTAGCTTTCCATGCGGGCGAGCATGGTTTCGCGGCTGCACAGCGGCTTGTGGGTCGCGTAGCCCTCATGGAAGAAGGCTTCGGGCGTCTGGGAGTGCCACACCAGCACATGCCCATGCACCTTCACGCCATTGTCGCGGCACCAATCGAGGAACGGAATGCAGTTGTCGAACTTCACAGCGACGGCCGTGTCGTCCGTGCGGCTGAGCTTGCGGCATTCCGCCATGTCCAGCAGCGAATCCGGCTTCATCTCGTTTCCCGCGGTCATGATGGTGAACTGGCTGCCGTAGAACGCCATGCGTTTGCTGTCCGCCACTTCACTGGCAACAACCGCCGTGCCGAAATCGAACTTATCCGCATAGAGCGTCTTGAGGACAGGCAGCGAAGTGGTGTCGAAGGAGTCAATCTTCTCGTCGCAGGTGAAATTGCGGATAGTGAAGGACGTTTCCTTGCCCGCGCCCTCGACGTACAGCACATACTTGTCATACCGACCGGGAATGTACGAGCCGGACAGCATTGCCCATTCGCCCTTCTTCGCCGTGCCGGTGACAATGTTCTCATAGGATTCCTCGCCATCGCGGGTATGGGCGACGGACAGGATGAAGCTGCACGAATCCATCTCGTCCTGCTTCACCTGCACGGACAGGTTGTAGGCGCGCCCCGGCACAAGGTCGAAGTCGCGACCGGGAGAGTTCCACGTCGCGGTACGCCCGGTGATGTACAGCCCGTCAGCGGTCGTCTCGATGGTAGCACTGCCCGCAGAGCGCGCATACCAGCCGTCCGTGCCGCTGGTAAAGTCCGACGTGTAGTGAATCTGCGGCGCGTCGGAGTAATCCATCTTTTCGGGCGCGGTGATGGTCAGCGTAACGTCATCAAGGCAGTAGTTTTTGCCCAGGTAGTTATCCGACGCCGTGAGGAAGCGGATGTTGACGCCCGCGTCCGCCTCGAAATCGCAGGAGATTTCCGTCCACTCCTTGCCCTTGACGTTCACCTGCGCGTAGTAGGCGTAATCGCCGCCCGCCTTGCCAATCGCCATAACGCCGTCCTCCGAGCTTTCGACGTAGACGCAGGCGGACAGGTGGACTTTCGCGCCGGCTTCAATGCCAACCGACGCAGCGGAGAGGTCAACGGCATCCCAATTATTGCTGCCGCGTCCAGAAACTCGCAGGCTCTGCTTACCGCTATGTGCCTGCGATTCCGTCACGCCGACGGTGCAGGAGCCAGACTGGCTGAATGCGGCGGCGTTGCCATCCTCAAAGTCGATGGTGACGGCGGTCTGCGCGGCTTCTTCCGCTGCGGCGAAGCAGGGCAGAAACAAGCAGAGTGCCATCAGCAGAAAAAGCGCTTGTGCGACCCAGTGTTTCATGTTTTATTTCCTCCCTTAGCGTCTTGGGGGTCTATGGAATGGATGATGCAATAATTTAATTATACACAAAAATTGTGTTTTGTCAAGAATGTCTGATTTCTTACCATAACGAAAATGGTTTCGTTGGGTGGTTTTTTCTGATTCTATGCTGATAGGCATGGTTGACTTCCTTTTCATACTGGTCTTTTCCATGCTTCCAGAGGGCAATGAAAACGGACGAAGTCTGCGGTCGTCTGCTGGACACCTTCGGTTTCGCCACTCCTGTCACTGGTTTTTATCGCCGCTTTGTGGCTTTTTTTCCGACTTTTTGTTACTTAACTGATGGGCAAGAAATATTGTCGAAATCTTTCCAAAAGCCCCCTTGAAACAAGGAAAAAACCGTGCTATCATCAAACCGTTTCTAATGAACTTACGACTGAACGACACGTCTTTCTCCAAGGGAGGACAACCCCATGAACATCCGCTGCTTCTGCTGCATGGGCGACAGCATCACCAGCGACCAGGTCAGCGGTATCGGCACGATGGTGGCGCATCGGCTGAACGCGCAGGAGGTGCTGAATGCCGCCTGCGGGTACGCAACCTGCTCCGACTGGCACGAAGGCGATAGGAACATCACGCCTGTAACGCTCATCGAGCCGCCGAACACGAACACGGCGGACAACGTGCTGTCCAATCAGGTGCGGCGCGTTTTGCAGGCGCTTACGCCGAAGGGCAGCATCATCCGCTGGACGGTGGATGGCGTCGAGTATGCGATTCCGGCGGAAATCGGTATCGGCACAGGCACGCTGAGCACGCCGGACGTCATCTACATCGCCATCTCCACCAATGACGGCAATCAACCGGAAAATGCCCCGGCGGATGATTTCGCGGCCGTCTGTGAACTCCCCTATGCCGCCCTGACCCGCACGTCGATGGCATCTGCGCTGCTCTGGGCGGTGCGAACATTGCAGACCGTCTGCCCAAACGCGGCGATTTTTCTCGCCACGCCGCTGCAAACATACACCCCGCAGGAATGGATGGACGAATCTCACGGGCTGCTCAAGCGCCGCGTCATCCAGAAAGTCGCGCAGAAAACGGGTGTGCACTGCATCGACAGCTTCTACGGAAGCGGCTTTGACCGCAGTGTTGCCCGCTCTCACGGCGAAGTCCACCCGGACGAGGAATGGAAAATCCGCATTGCTGACTTTGTGACAAAGGAAATCGAATCGACCCTGTATAAGGAGTAACCGATGGAGAATATCAAATGGCTGTGGGGCGTAATGGACAAGCGCTACCACAAGTGGCACATTCTTGGTCTCATCATCAGTGCCGTCACGTCGCTGATGCTGCTCATCAACCCCTACCTGACGATGCGCCTGATGGATGACGTCATTGTCGCGCAGAACCCCGAACCGCTCGTCGGCTTGCTGCTGGCGATGCTGATTGTCAAGGTTACGCGCGAAGGTCTGCGCTACCTGATGGTTGTCCTGCTGGAGCATTCCTCCCAGAACACGCTGATGAACCTGCGCATGCGGCTGTTCACGCGCCTGCAGTATCAGGACATGCGCTTTTTCGACATTCACCGCACGGGCGACCTGATGACGCGCCTGTCCGCCGACACAGACTGGTGCCGCCATTTTCTGGCATACATAGACTATGTGGCGGTAGACAGCATCGTCATGTTCGTGTCGTCGTCGATTTACCTGTTTTCGGTGAACTGGAAGCTCGCGCTGGCAATGGTCTGCGTCACGCCGCTGCTGATGATTATCACGAAAGTGTACTCCAAGGGCGCGCGGCGGATGTTCGTGGACATGCGCGACAAGATGAGCGACATGAACGCGAAGGCGCAGGAGAACATTGCGGCAAACCGCGTGGTGAAGGCGTTTGCGCGTGAGGAATACGAGGAGAACCGCTTCGACGAGCGTTCCCGCGCCTTCCGCGATGCGAATCTGGATATCAACAAGCGTTGGTTGTCTTTCTACCCCTTCATCGAGATTCTGGCGAACGCCATGACGCTGCTGACCGTCTTTTTCGGCGGCTACCTGATGATTACCGACGGCATGACGGCGGGCGAACTGACGATTTTCACCCAGCTGGCGTGGACGCTGAGCGTCCCCATGCGGCAGCTGGGCAACCTGCTCAACGACTGGCAGCGCTTCATCACCTGCTCGAACAAGGTCATGGAGATTGAAGTCTCCCGCCCGGAGATTGTAGACAGCTCCTGCGCGGTGAATCACGACCACATCGAGGGTGCGATTTCCTTTGACCATGTGTCCTTCGCTTACGGCTCGCAGCCGGTGCTGTCCGACGTAACGTTCTCCGCCAAGCCGGGGCAGACCGTCGCCATCATGGGGCCGACCGGTTCCGGCAAAACGACGCTGATTCAGCTGCTCGCCCGCTGCTACGACGTGACCAGCGGCAGCATTTCCGTTGACGGCTGCAACGTGCGCAAGTGGAAGCTGCAGCAGCTGCGCGACGGCATCGGTACGGCAACGCAGGATGTTTTCCTCTTTTCCGACACGGTGGAAGGCAACATTGCTTTCGGCGACCAAACGCTGACGGAGGATGAAGTGCACGACTTCGCCCGCCGCGCGGCTGCGGACGACTTCATCAAGGGCTTGTCCGAGGGCTACGACACGATTATCGGCGAACGCGGCGTGGGGCTTTCCGGCGGGCAGAAGCAGCGCATTGCCTTGGCGCGCGCGCTGGCAGTCAAGCCCGGCATCCTCGTCATGGACGACACGACTTCCGCCGTCGATATGGAGACGGAGAAGTACATTCAGGCGCAGCTGCGTCAGCTCCCCTACGACTGCACGAAGCTGATCATTGCCCAGCGCATTTCCTCCGTCAAGGATGCTGACCTCATCCTGATTTTGAAGGACGGCGTCGTGACCGAGCGCGGCACGCATCAGGAGCTGCTGCGTCAGCGCGGCTACTACTACGAAACGTACTGCCTGCAAAACGGCATCACGCCCGACACCGCTCCGCAGGAGGTGATGTAACATGGCGCGCAATAAATTTGACGTAGACGAGCGCTTGGAAACCCCGTTTGACTTCCGGCACTTGAAGCGCGTGGGCGTTTACATCGGCAAGCACAAGTGGAAGATGCTGCTGGCGCTGCTTTTGTCCGCCTTGGCATCGGTAACGAGCCTCGCCGTGCCGAAAATCACCCAGACCGTCATGGACGTCGCTGTACCGCAGAAAAACGTTGACCTGCTGCTGAAGATGGCGCTGGCGTTCATGGGCATCATCATCGTCGGCATCGTCTTCACGGTCATCCGCTCGCGCATCATGGCGTTCGTCAGTCAGCAGATCATCTACGACATCCGCAAAGACCTCTTCGCGCACCTGCAGCAGCTGCCTTTCGCCTACTACGACAGCCGTCCGGCGGGCAAAATCCTCGTGCGCGTCATCAATTACGTCAACAGCGTGTCGGATATTCTTTCCAACGGCATCATCAACTCGATTCTGGAAATCATCAACATCATCTTCATCGTCGTCTACATGTACACGACCGAGCCGACGCTGGCGACGATTGTTGTGGCGGGTCTGCCGATTTTCGTGGCGATTATCATCATCCTGAAGCCGCGTCAGCGCCGCGCGTGGCAGAATCAGTCGAACAAAAACAGCAACTACAACGCGTATCTGGCGGAATCCATTGACGGCGTGCGCGTGAGCGAACTGTTCGCGCGGCAGGATGTCAACTGCTCCATCATGCAGCGGCTGGCGACGGCGTGCCGCGCGGCGTGGCTGAAGGCGATTTACATCTCCAACAGCGTCTGGCTCTCTTCGGAAATCATCACCCAGATTGTTTTCACCCTCATGTACTACGCGGGCGTGTACTGGCTGGGCGGCGCGGTGGTCTCCTTCGGCGTGATTCTCGCCATGGGGCAGTACGTCAGCCGTTTCTGGCAGCCGATTACGAATCTGGCAAACATCTACAACAGCTTCGTGAACAACATGGCGTACCTGGAGCGCATCTTCGAGACGATGGATGAACCGGTCGTAATTGACGACAAGCCGAATGCCGAGACGCTTCCGCCCATTACCGGCGCAGTTGATTACAACAGCATCACCTTCGGCTACGAGGAAGGGCAGACCGTCCTCAAGGATGTTGACCTGCACGTCAAGGCGGGCGAAAGCATTGCGCTTGTCGGCCCGACGGGCGCAGGCAAGTCCACCATCGTCAACCTGCTCTGCCGCTTCTACGACCTGCGCAGCGGTTCCATCACGCTGACGGATGAATCCGGCGTCAAGCACGACATTACCGACGTGACGCTGCACTCCCTGCGCTCGCAGATGGGTATCATGCTGCAGGATTCCTTCATCTTCTCCGGCACGATTCTGGACAACATCCGCTACGGCCGTCTGGACGCGACAGACGACGAGGTACGTCAGGCGGCGGCGGTTGTCCGCGCGGACGACTTCATCCGCGAAATGCCGCAGGGCTACAAAACGACCGTGAACGAGCGCGGCGGCAGCCTTTCGCAGGGGCAGAAGCAGCTGATTGCTTTCGCGCGCACGCTGCTGAGCGACCCGCGCATCCTGATACTGGACGAAGCAACCTCCTCCATCGACACCAAGACGGAGAAGCTGCTGCAGGACGGCATTCAGGCGCTGCTGAAGGGACGCACGTCGTTCATCATTGCGCACCGTCTGTCCACCATCAAGAACTGCGACCGCATCCTGTACATTGGCAATCAGGGCATCATGGAAGCTGGCTCTCATGACGAATTGATGGCCAAGCGCGGCGCATACTACGAGCTGTACACCGCGCAGGCGCGCGACCAAGGCATGGGAGAATAAGACGCGCACGGCGCTTCTGAGAATTGCATAGGGACAAAAAGCGGGGTTGCGTGAAAAATGCGCAATCCCGCTTTTTTATAGGCACTACCGCACAATTCGTCGGCAGCGCTGGCGATGCCTTTTCTGCCATCTGCTTCTTGCAGAAATCTCGATTTACCTCCAGTAAACCTTCGATTTCTGCAATCGCATCTGACAAAAAATGCATTCGCCATCGCACCAACTCATTTGTGCGGTATTGCCTATATTATTTTTCCGCCCCTAAAATCGCCTTAATATCCCCCAAATTCTCCGCAAAATACACTTTTTCCTGTTTTTCTTCCGTCGAAAGCCCCATTTCCACCATATGTCTCAGCAGCGCCTTCAATCCCTCATAATACCCATTCAAATTATACAGCACACACGGGGCATCTATCTGCTTCAGCGCCAGCTTCGACATCACTTCCGACACCTCTTCCAGCGTCCCCGTACCGCCCGGGAACGCAATGAACGCATCCCCCAGTTCTATCATCTTCGTCCGGCGCTCCGGAATATCCTTCGTCACAATCAGCTCCGTCAGCCCCTCCATCTGAAAGCTCTCGCTGATGAAAAACTCCGGCTCCACGCCCGTCACCTCCGCGCCAGCCGCCAGCGCACTGGCCGCCAGCGCGCCCATCAAGCCGGATTTCGACCCGCCATATACCAGCGCGTAGCCGCTTTCACCAATCCAGCGTCCGAGTTCCTCCACCGCCTGCCGAAAAGACGTGTCGCTGCCCTCGTTTGCCCCCAGATAAACCGTAATATTCATGCGAAAGAATCCCCCTTTGCGTATTTCTACTATCGAGTATAGCAGAATGAACACGGAAACGCAATCGGGGGATTTCCGCAAAAATGAGAATTTCCTCATGAATTTCTAATCATCCTTCGATGGATTTTCCATTCCGCTTGTGCTATCCTTATTCTTGTCAGAACGACAGGACGCGCCCCTCATCGGCGCAGGAGGATACAGATATGATGGCTTTTATCGGCTCGGTTTTCAACATGATTGGCTCTTTCATCAACATGGTGTTCGGCGCGGTCGCCAGCGTGTTCCACTTTGTGTTCAGTGTATTAGGCGGACTGCTGGGGCTGGTGCTGCATCTGGGGATGCTGCTGCTGGTTGTCGGGCTGGTGGCGCTGGTGATTACGCGCCGCAAAAACTACAAGCAGGCGAAGGCGGATGAACCGCGCGTCATCCACATGGACAACGGCGAAACCTTCAAGAGCTATTACAGCAAGTAATTTGCAAAAAAGCGCTTGTCCTTCCTCTGAAAATGTGGTATAATCAGCGTTACCCTAAATTTTCGGAGGTTAAGAAGCCATGACGATTCTGTGGGACTGGAACGGCACGCTGCTCAGCGACGTACCGTTGGTGGTCAAAATCAACAATGAAGTTTTCGCGCGCCACGGCTATCGCCTGACAAGCGAGGAGGAATATCGGCGGATTTTCCGCTTTCCGGTCAAGGATTACTACACCGACATTGGCGTGACGGACGAGGATTTCCCGCTTGTGGCGAAAGAATGGAACGAAGGCTACGTCGCGAACTTCCATCTGGCACAGCTGCACCAAACGGCAGCGGAGGCGGTTCATCGCTTCCACGACGCAGGCTTCCATCAGGCGATTATCTCCGCCAGTCAGGTGGATCAGCTGCGCGCGCAGGTCGTCAAGTTTCCGGAGCTGAACGGCATGTTCGACGACATTCTGGGGCTGGGCGACGTCTACGCCGTGTCGAAGGTGCAGCTGGCGAAGGATTACCTTTCGCGCAAGGGCTATGACCCGGCGGACACGGTGTTTCTGGGTGACACGAGCCACGACGCCGAGGTTGCCTGCGCCATCGGCTGCCGCTGTCTGCTGATTTCCGGCGGGCACCAGTGCGACGCGGTGCTGCGTCAGGTGCCGGGCGTTGAAGTGCTGCCGTCCCTGCGCGCGGCGGCGGATGTATTAGGAGCATAACAAATTATGGCGGATATCTTGCAGGTCAACACGGAGCTTCCGGCGGATTTCACCCCGACCGCGCCAAGCGGCTTGACGGACGAGGAGGCGGCTTCCCGCAAGCCGAACATCTCCCACCACCGCCCCGACAAATCCACCGCGCAGATTCTGGCGGAAAATCTCTTCACGCCCTTCAACGGGCTGAATGTGGCACTGGCGGTTTGTCTGGCGCTGGTGGGCAGCTGGCGGAACATGCTGTTTCTGGGTGTCGTGGTGTCGAACACGCTGATTGGCACGGTGCAGGAGCTTCGCGCGCGCAAGACCATTCGCAAGTTGTCCCTGCTGAACGCCCCGACCGCGCACGTCCTGCGCAATGGGCAGGAAAAGACCTGCGCGCCGGATGCGCTCGTCAAGGGCGATCTGGTAATTCTCCGCGCGGGCGACCAAGTAATGGCGGATGCCGTCGTCACCAGTGGGCAGGGTGCGGCGAACGAATCCCTGCTGACGGGGGAAAGCACGCCCATGCGCAAGCAGCCGGGCGATTTTCTTCTGTCCGGCAGCTATATTTTAGAAGGAACCTTCACCGCGCAGCTGGTTTATGTGGGCGACGAAAGCTATGCCGCCCGCCTGACGCGTTCCGCGAAGGAGATTCGCCGCCCGAAATCGGTGCTGATGACGGAGGTCAACCGCCTGATTCGCATCGTCAGCGCGGCGCTGATTCCGATTGGGCTGCTGCTGTTCTGCAAGCAGTTCTTCCTCCAGCACCTTCCGCTGACAACGGCTGTCCCGACGTCCGTCGCCGCCATGATCGGCATGATTCCCGAAGGGCTGATTCTGCTGATTTCGGTCGCCTTGGCGGTTGGCGTAATCAAGCTCGGCAAGCGAAACACCCTTGTGCAGGAGCTGTACGGCATTGAGACGCTCTCCCGCGCGGATGTGCTGTGTCTGGACAAAACCGGCACGATTACAACGGGCAAGATGACATTGGATTCGCTGCTGCCCCTTTCTGGTGACGAGGGCGCCATGCGGACGCAATTGGGGCGCTTCCTGTCCATCATGGACGAGCGTTCCGGCACGCTGGATGCCCTCCGCGCGGAAATTCCCGATGTACAGGGCGAAAAGCCCGTGGCTGTCCTGCCATTTTCCTCCGAACGGAAAAAATCCGCTGTATCTTTTTCGGATGGTACGACGCTGATTTTAGGCGCACCGACGTTTGTACTGGATGACGCGCATCTTGCGCCGATTCGCAAAACGCTTTCGGATTGCGCCGGGCGCGGCTTGCGCGTGCTGGTTTTGGCGGAAGCGGACGGCTGCGTCACCGAAACCGACGCGCCCGCCGTTACCCGCGTGATTGGCCTGTGCCTGCTGACCGACGAGATTCGCCCCGCGGCGCAGGAGACGCTGCATTACTTCCATACGCAGGGCGTTGCGCTGAAAATTATCAGCGGCGACGACGAAAAGACCGTCGCGGCGATCGCCCGCAAGGTCGGTTTGTCGGGCGGCGCGGTGGATGCCTCCACCTTAGCGGACAACGAACTCCCCGATGCCTGCGAGCGCTACGCCGTATTCGGGCGCGTGACCCCGACGCGGAAAAAGGCGCTGGTCGAGGCGCTCAAGGCGAAAGGGCATCACGTCGCCATGACCGGCGACGGCGTGAACGACATTCCCGCACTCAAGGCGGCGGACTGCTCCATTGCCATGGCAGGCGGTGCGGACGCCACAAAACAGGCGGCGCAGCTGACGCTCCTGGACGCGAATTTCGCGAACATGCCACTGATTGTCGCGGAGGGGCGGCGTGTCGTGGGGAACATCACGCGCGCGGCGTCGCTCTTCCTCGTCAAGACGCTGTATTCCTTCGCCTTGGCGCTGCTGACGCTGCTGTTCCCGGTCGAATACCCCTTCCAGCCGATTCAGCTGACGCTCATTTCCTCGCTGACAATTGGTCTTCCGGCGTTCCTGCTGACACTCGAACCGAATCAGGACCGCATACAGGGCAGTTTCCTGCGCACGGTGCTGACGAGGGCGATTCCCGGCGCGGCGGCTGTGTGCGTTTGCGCCATGGCGGCAATGGCGGGCGTGAATTTCGGCTGGGATATGGCGGACTGCAAGACGCTGGCGGCGCTGTGCGCGGGCGCGGTCGGGCTGATGATGCTCTATTCCGTCTCCGTCCCGCTGACGAAGCTGCGCGCGGCGGTGTGCACCGTCATGACCGCCGGATTCGTGCTGGCGGTGTGCTATTTCAAGCAGATTTTCTATTTTGAGCACCTGACGCTGGCGCAGTATGGCGCGCTGGCAGGGCTGATTGTCCTTGCCGCGCTGGTGATGGCGGCGGTTTCGTGGGCGGCGAAGCGACTGCCGGGGAAAAAAGGATAATAGCAAGAAGGACGAGGCGGAAATGCTTCGTCCTTCTTTGTGTTATACTATTTCCAGATAAGAATGCGCCAAGATGCGCCGCGAATTTTTCATTCTGGCTAACGTGAATGAAACGCAGCGTAGCAGCGCTACGCTAAGTGGAATGAACGGACGCCAGAATGGAAAAGGCGCAAGCAGATGGCGCAGGTGAATCTGGAAATAGTATTACTCTGCGATTGTCACGGGAATCCACCCGCCGCCTACGCCCGCAAGGGTCAGCGACAATTCCCGCGTGTTTCCCATCGGGAAAATGCCGATTTCCAGCTGCCGGGTGTCACCCGCGTCGTATGTCATCGTCAGCGTTTTGCCGCTTTGCTGCCAATGGAACGGCTGTGCATCCGAAAGCCGCTCACGCGGGAGGAGGATGTTCTCCATCCCGTTGTCCAGCCCGTCGCTGTCCAGCGCATAGCCGATACCCGTGCCATCCGCCGCGAACACCAGCACGTTTGGCGCAAGATCTCCGCCATCATAGCCGTCGTAAATCATCCATGCGCCGACCAGACTTCGCGTCTGCTTGTTCTGCATGAGCGTACCCATGCAGGCAGCAGCCACCATCAGCGCCACTGCGACGCTAATCAGCAGTTTTCCGTGTTTCTGCACAAATGACTTCATGCGCATCCTCTCCTATATTATATTATTTTGATTGGGCTGCACCGTTTTTTCTGTATGCGGAGGGCGACATGCCCTCATATTGCTGGAAAACCCGGTTGAATGTCGCAATGCTGCCAAAACCCGACTGCCCCGCAATGGACGTAATCGAATCATCCGTCCGTTCCAGAAGCTGCTTGCAGAGCGTCAGCCGCTGGCGGGTCAGGAATTCGTGGAACGATATGCCCAAGCAGTCGTAGAAAAGGCGCTCGAAGTGGTAACGGCTGTACCCGCTCTTGTCCGCCATGTTCTGCGGGGTCAAATCCTCTGCGCAGTGCGCCATCACATAGTCGCGAATGTCAACAAAGAGCATCTGCGTCTGCTCCTTGTGGCGGACACGGCGGTTCAGTTCTGTGCCGTGTTCCTGCGCGTGGCGGCGGAGCAGGTCAATGAGCATCCGGCTCAATTCCAGCCGCGCGACCGTTAATCCAAAGCGATCCCGCGCCACCCCAGCCTCAGCCGCAGCGGTCTTTACGCGCTGCTCAATTTCGGGCGCGCTGCCCTTGCGAATCACCACGCACGGCTGAAGGGCTTCTTCTACCGCCAGCAGACCGTCGATAATGAACAGGCGCTCGCGGTCAAGGAGGAAGTAATAGCGGTGGCCGGTCGGGGGTGTGTGGATTTCGTGGACGACGCCGGAGGGGATAACCATGATATCGCCCGGATGAAGAAGATGACGCTCGTTTTCGACGATGACAGTGAGGTCCTCGGCGATAACCATGATGACCTCATAGGTCATATGCCAATGCGGGAGGTAATCGCAGGTCTGGGTGTTATCGTAGAAACGGATGCCCTGACTGCGGTCTTCGCCGAATTCTTCCTTTTGGCGCATGTACCACATGTTGCTCTTCACGGCGTTACGTCCTCCTTTCCGGCTTTTTGTTTGCCCCTTGACTTCTTCGGCGCGGGCGCGCCTTCAAGGTGCTGTTTTCTTCATCATAGCCGTTTCGGGCGGAAATGTCAATCACGGCTGGCGCGAAATTCCGATTTGAGATGCGGAATTCATCACTTTGGTTGAATTGTATAGAAAATTACAATCTATACTCGTTTCATCGGTACAAAAATCGCTAAAAATGAGAGATATTTCGCTAAAAATGATTAGCGTCAAATGTGTAATCAGGCGATAATATAGCCAGATGAACGATGTTCGTCGTTGCGCAATTCCAAAGGGAAGGAAGGGATCCTTTTGCAATCTACCAAGGCGATTGTCCGCCGGGATTTGACCGGACGTTCCACCATGCGGTGGGGAACGTACTTGAAGCGATACGGCACGCTATATCTGCTGCTGCTCGTGCCGCTGGCGTTCTTCATCATCTTCCGCTACGTTCCCATGTCCTACATTCTGCTGGCGTTCAAGAAGAACAACATTCTGAAAGCGCCGTGGCTGCTGGATTGGGCGAAAAACGGCGGCTGGGAATGGTTCATCAAGGCATTCAACGATAAGAACTTTATCGATGCGCTGAAGAACACCATCATCCTGAACCTGCTTGACCTCGTTATCGGCACGCCGATGCCCATCTTGATGGCGCTGCTGCTCAACGAGCTGGCGTTCCCGAAGTTCAAGCGCGTCGCACAGACCGTGCTGTACCTGCCGCACTTCCTGAGCTGGGTTATCATCTCCAGTCTGTCGCTGCGGCTGCTGGCAACCAATGACGGCCTGATTAACCAGATATTCGGCACCAATATCGCTTTCTTAGGCACGGAGAACAACTGGCGCGCAACCTACATCGTGCTGGGCATCTGGAAGGAATGCGGCTGGAACACCATTATCTACCTCGCCGCGCTGACCGGCATCAGCCCGGAGCTGTACGAAGCGGCGGAAGTGGACGGTGCGAGCCGCCTGCGCAAAATCTGGCACATCACCCTGCCGGGCATCCGCTCCACCATCATCATCCTGCTGATTATGAACCTCGGCCGCATCCTCGGCAGCGAGTTCGACCGTCCGTTCACCCTGAGCAACCCGCTGGTTGAGGGCGCAAGCAAGACGATTTCCATCTTCGTCTACGAGCGCGGCATCAAGGGCAACCAGTTCGCCCTGTCCACAGCGGTCGGTCTGTTCCAGTCCGTCGTCTGCGTCATCTTCCTGCTTGCCTCGAACACGCTGGCGAAGAAGTTCGACGAGCCGGGCATCATGTAAGGAGGCTGCGATATGGCGACGACAACTACCTTCAACGGCAAAAAAGTCCATCAGGGCATGATCAAATCCCAAAAGACCCGCGTGGGTGACCTCATCATCGCCTTCATCATCTTTCTGACGATGTTGATTTGCCTGCTGCCGATGGTCAACGTGCTGGCAAGCTCCCTTTCCTCCAGCGAACACCTGATTCGCAACGACGTGTTCCTCTGGCCCAAGGGCTGGAATTTTGAGGCGTACAAGACCATTCTGAGCGACAGCAAGTACACATGGTCTCTGGCGTGGACGGGCATCCTGACCGTCGTCTGCACGGTGCTGAGCCTTGTGCTGACCGTCTGCACCGCCTTCCCGCTGATTTACAAAAATCTGCGCGGCGGCAAGGTCATCAACTTCATCATCCTGTTCACGATGTACTTCAGTGCCGGCACGATTCCGGGCTACATCCTGCTGAACAACCTCAAGATGCTCAACACCCCGTGGGCGCTGATTCTGCCGAACTGCATCAGCGTGTTCAACGTCATCGTGCTGCGCTCGTTCTTCTACAGCGTGCCGGACAGCCTTCGCGAGGCGGCGGAGATTGACGGTGCAGGCCCAATCCGTACGCTGGTGACGGTGTATCTGCCGCTGTCCCTGCCCTCTCTGGCGACGCTGGCACTGTTCTACGCCGTCGGCCGCTGGAACGGCTTCTCCGATGCGCTGATGTACCTGAAATCCAGCAAGGCGGAAAAGTACTGGCCGATTCAGCTGCTGCTGTACAACATCATCAAAAACTCCACGCAAAGCAGCGAAATCGCCACGCAGGAAGGTTTCTTCAGCGCCGGCGTTTCCAAGACGATTCAGATGGCGTCCGTCATGTTTGCAACCGTGCCGATTCTGCTGGTGTACCCGTGGCTGCAGCGCTATTTCGTCACCGGCGTCACGATTGGCGCAGTCAAGGGCTGATGCCCCTATACTATTTCCAAATGAGAATGCACCAAGGCGCGAGCAGATGGTGCAGGTGAATGCAGGAAATAGTATTATAACACCGTATTTCAGGGACGTGTGAGCCTTGCAAATAAAAAGGAGGAAAAAACCCTATGAAACGCATCGTGTCTCTGGTTCTTGCGCTCGCGATGGTGCTGTCTCTGTGCATCTTCACGACCGCATCCGCGGACGACGGCTTTGTGGACGGCAAGTTCACCGAAACCCGCCACATCACCGTTGAAGTCTACAACCGTTACAACGACGGCGGCTCCGACCCGACCAGCAGCGTGTACGCGCAGTACATCAAGCAGGGGATGCTTGACAAGTACAACGTGGACGTTGAACTGGTGTCTGTCGGCCGCTGGACGGAAGTTGACGACCTGAACAACCTGCTCGCCACCGGCAACGCGCCCGACGTGTGCGTCACCTACTCCTACCCGACGATCCAGACCTTCGCGGGCATGGACGGCATCATCGACCTGAATCCGCTGCTGACCGAATACAAGGATCTGCTGCCGGATCTGTGGGCGTTGCTGGGCGACTACAACATCTACTACGATCAGGATCCGGAAACCGGCTCTGTGTGGGCGATTGAAGCGGTGCTGGCGGAATCCGCGCGCATCAACACCTTCATCCGCAAGGACTGGCTGGACAAGCTGGGTCTGAAACTCCCCACGACCGAGGAAGAGTTCCACAACTGCCTGATCGCTTTCCGCGACAACGCTGAGCTGCTGCTGGGCGCCGACGCTGCGAAGATGGTTCCCTTCTCCATCAGCACCGACATCGGCTGGCGCGCTGACCTGCTGAATGTCTCCAAGGTGCCGGAGGACGTGTCCGACGAAACGCTGTATGTCTACGGCTACGACGACCGTCACCTGCTCTACCCGAACTACAAGGAAGGCATCCGCGTGCTGAACCAGTGGTACAACGAAGGTCTGATTTGGAAGGACTTCGCGCTGTACACGGACTCAAGCGTTGAGGACGACATGATGAAGTCCGGCTTCGTCGGCGCTTTCATCCACAACTGGGATTACCCCTACCGCAATGGCGAAGACTCCATTCAGGCGAACCTGACCCGCGCTAACGGCGCAGACGCTGGCTTCATCGCTGTGGACTGCTTCCAGAACGACGCTGGCATCACCCGCAAGTATCTGGCTGACCGCATTGACCGCAAGGTGTTCTTCCCTGCGACCAACGACGAACCGCTGGCTTCCCTGCTGTACCTGAACTTCATCTCCTCCGAAGAAACCATCAAGTTCCTGCAGACCGGCAAGGAAGGCGTTACCTACAAGATGACCGACAACGGCGCGTATGAGATGCTCAACGCCACCGGCGAATGGATCATGAACTCCGGCATGAACATCGACCACACCATCACCGTCAACGGTCTGTATCTGGGCGATGCCACCGCGGCGACCAAAGCGCTGAGCTACCCCGGCGTGAATCCTGACTTCATCATCACCGCGAACACCTACAGCAAGCTGAACGGCCGCATTGTGAAGAAGTTCTCCTGCGGCGCAATCTCCGCGGAAGAAGACGTTGGCACTTCCCTGAACTCCAAGCGCGACGCTCTGCTGACGCAGGCGGTTGTCGCGCCCGTTGACCAGTTCGACTCCGTGTACGACAAGGGCATGGCGGACTACCTCGCTTCCGGCGGTCAGAACATCATCGACGAACGCCGCGAAAAGCTGGAAGCCATCTACGGTGTCCATGTGGACTAATGCCTGACGCGCGTTTGCGCTGACAGCACAAAAACGCACCCCGCAAGGATTGAACTTGCGGGGTGTTTTCATGTGTGTGTTGATGATCATTCGATTTTCTGCTGCGTTTCGCTGCTTTGTCGCAGGGGTTTCGTTCCTGCGGGAGCGGCAAAGGGGCATGAAAACAGACGGATGTCTGCGGTCGCCCTCTTGATTCCTTCGCACGCACGCCCATGTTTCTCGTTTTTTATCGCAGCTCTTCCCGCATCCGCCCCGGCGTGGTATGAAACCGCTCCGCAAACATATGCCGAAACAGCTTGTAGTTCGTGAAGCCGTGCTTCTCCAAAATCTCATGCAGCGCCGCGTCCGTCGTCACTAAATCCTCATACACCTTCGACAGCCGATACTCGTTCAGGTAATTCAGGTACGTCACGCCTGTGTTCTCCTTGAAGAAGCGGCAGAACGAATTCGGGTGCATGTGCAGCGTTGCCGCCGCATCATTCAGGGCGATATTCTCCTGATAATGCGCCTCGGTGTACGCAATCACCGCTGACAGCCGCTGACGGTTCTTCTCGCGCCGGAAGATGCTGCCTTCCGTCACCGGGCACGAAAACTCCTCGTAGAGCAGATAAGTGATTTCCAGCAGCAGACTCGCCATGCGAATGTCCCTAAAGGGCGAATCGCTGCTGGCTGTATGCTGCATTTGCAGCAGCTTCTGTTTCACGCGCTCAATGGCCGCCGTCATCGTCGGATTCGTCGTCTCCACATCCCAAATGAACTGGCGCGAACGCGTTTCCGGCGCGAAGTCCCCCAATTCCTCGGTCGGGATTCGCAGCAAGAGGGCGGTATTGCCGGACAGGCTGATGGTGGCGTGGAGAACGTAAGGGCTGATGCAGATGCACTGCCCAGCGTGAAGCTGCCAGCGGCGCTGCTCGGTCTCGACGGTCAGCTCGCCGCTGAGGATATAAATCAGTTCCAGCGCGCCATGCCAGTGCATAGGGACGTAGCTGCGCGCGACTTCTGCGTACTCGTAGTGCGCATGACCGGCAATGTTCAGCTGGAGGTTTTCATAGGGGTGATGGCGCTGGTCATCCATGCGGGGGGCTTCCTTTCTGGCGAAATGCCGCTTTTCATCTGCTTGATTTCGGATTTTGTCGCAAAATCCGCCTTACCGCCATTGTAGCATAAGGCGAAACAGGATGCAAGAGGGGGAAAAATCGGCGAATACGCTGGGAAAACAGGGAAAAAACAATTTTCAGGCAAATTCGGGGTTGACAAATGCATAGCAACATGGTATGATTCTTTCATCCGCAGAGGAAAGGAGTTACGCGCTATGAAGTTCGCCGCTACGATGATGAACATGATGATGCCCATGTGCATGTGCAACATGAGCATGTTTCGTCGTGCCGCGAATTCGATGCGCCATTCCGCCTGACGGATGGCTGGAGGATGAAAGCAATTCCTCCGGCAGAACCTACCGCAATTGTTGGGGAGGCTGCATCGAAGAGATGCCGGCGTCCCCTGTTTTTTTGCCCGGACGATTTCGGGAAAGGAAAGGCAAACGTCATGAGCAACGAAGCACCCCAGCAGACGCTTAAGCAGCCGGTTCAGCCACCCATGCAGATTGAGCTGCAGAACGTCAAGAAGGTCTACCCCGTAACCGGCGGCGAGGTCGTCGCGCTGGACAACATCAGCCTGAAGATTCGCAAAGGCGATATTTTCGGCATCATCGGTCTCTCTGGCGCAGGCAAGAGCACCCTCATCCGCTGCATCAACCGCCTCGACACGCCCACAGAGGGCAAAATCCTCATTGATGGGCAGAACGTGCCGGACATGAACAAGCAGCAGCTTCGCCAGATGCGCCGCAAGGTCAGCATGATTTTCCAGCAGTTCAACCTGCTCATGCAGCAGACGGTCGCGAAGAACATCGCGTACCCGATGGAGTGCATCGGCGTGCCGCGCGCGAAAATCAACGCCCGTGTGAAGGAACTGCTGGAAGTTGTCGGGCTGGAAAGCAAGGCGAAAGCATACCCCGCGCAGCTGTCCGGCGGTCAACGCCAGCGCATCGCCATCGCCCGCGCCCTCGCCAGCGACCCCGAAGTGCTGCTCTGCGACGAAGCAACCAGCGCCCTTGACCCCATGACGACGCAAGCCATCCTCCGCCTGCTGCAAAAAATCAACCGGGAGATGGGCATCACCATCGTCGTTATCACCCACGAAATGGCGGTCATCCGCCAAATCTGCACCCACGTCGCGATTCTCGACGGCGGTGTGATTGCCGAAGAGGGCAGCGTCGACGATGTGTTCACCCACACCCGCAGCGAAGCAGGCAAGCGGCTGTTCGGCATCGTCGCGAGCGAAAATCACGAGCAGGTGCAGGAGAAGCCCGCCATCCGCATCGTCTTCAACGGCGAAACAATCGCTGAGCCGATTGTCGCTGACCTCATCCTGCACCTCGGCGTGCCGCTGAGCATCCGCAGCGCGGACGTGCACACACTCAACGGCGCACAGTACGGGCAGCTGCTCATCAGCCGCCCCGACGACCCGATGGTCTGCCACCGGGCGATTGAATACCTGAAAGAACGCGGCTTGACGGTCGAGGAGGTGCGCGCATGAGCATGACGTGGGAACGGCTGGGTTCCATGCTGCTGGAGGAAACAGGCAATACCCTCCTGATGACCCTGCCCGCAACATTCTTTGCCTACCTGATTGGTCTGCCGCTGGGCGTCCTGCTGGTCATCACCCGCAAGGACGGCATTCTCCCGAAACCGACGCTGAACCGCATTATCGGCGTGATTGTCAACCTGCTCCGCTCCGTGCCCTTCATCATCCTGATGGTGATGCTCTTCCCCGCAACGCGCGCGATTCTCGGCCGCGGCACAGGAACGGTGTCCATCATCATCCCGCTGACGGTCAGCGCGTTCCCGTATGTGGCGCGCATGGTCGAGGGCAGCCTGCTGGAAGTGGACAACGGCGTGGTGGAAGCTGCACAGGCGATGGGTTCGACGACCTTCCAGATTGTGCGGAAGGTGCTGATTCCCGAAGCCATGCCGTCGCTGGTCAACGGCTTTGCGATTTGCATCACCACGATTCTGGGCTACACCGCGATGGCGGGCACGGCGGGCGGCGACGGCTTGGGCAAGGTCGCGATTACCTACGGCCTGAACAAGCGGCAGTACGACGTGATGTACGCGGCAAGCATCGTGCTGGTGCTGCTGGTGCAGTTCTTCCAGATGGGCGGCACTTGGCTCAGCCACGCGATTGACCACCGCCGCCGGAAATAAGGATAAGCACGCGGACACTGCATGGGCGTGTCACCAACTCCATCGCGAAAAGGGTGTCGAGAGGGTCGAAGACCCTTGCGTCTCCCCATCAATCGTTTCATTCACCCGTATGGTGTTTGAATAAATAGGTTTCCCGAAAATGAAAGGAGTGCTTACAATGAAGAAGCTCTTTGCTCTGGCTCTGGCGCTGGTTCTGGCGCTGTCTCTGACGGTTGCGTCTGCGGACGAACTGAAGGTCATCCGCGTTGGCGCGACGGCTGCCCCGCACGCGGAGATTCTCGAATCCGAAGCGGTGACGGCAAAGCTGGCGGAACTGGGCTACAAGCTCGAAGTCGTTGTGTACGAAGGCTATGTGCTGGAGAATCCTGCGGTTGCTGACGGCACGGACGATGCGAACTATTTCCAGCACAAGCCCTACCTCGACTCCTACAACGAAACCGCTTCCGAGAGCGAACAGCTTGTGTCCGCGTTCACCGTGCATTACGAGCCCTTCGCCATCTACTCCAAGAAAGTGACCAGCCTTGCTGACCTGCAGGACGGCGCGCACATCGGCCTGCCGAACGACCCCTCCAACGAGACCCGTGCTCTGCTGCTGCTGGAGGCTGCTGGCCTGATTACCGTGCCGGAAGGAACGACCGCTGCGTCTGCCCTGACCAAGTACGACATCACCGCCGAGATGAACCCCCACGGCTATGTGTTTGACGAAGTGGCGGCTGAACTGCTTGCCCCCACCCTCGAAGACTACGACATTGCCGTCATCAACGGCAACTACGCGCTGGACGCTGGCCTGAAGCCCACTACGAACGGCCTGTTCGTCGAAGCGGCTGACTCTGAGTTCGCTACCCTGTACGCCAACATCGTCGCGGTTCGTCCCGCTGACCTTGATTCCGACTGGCTGAAGGCGCTGCACACCGCGCTGACCTCCAAGGAAGCCTACGACTACATGATCACCACCTACGAAGGCGGCGTCATCCCGACCTTCACTGTGGAAGAAGCGGAGTAATCCCGTTTTCCCAAGACCGTCTGCAAGTGCGCAGGCGGTCTTTTTTCGTCAGCGGAAGCGGGAGTAGCGGAATTCGCATGAGTGATTTTCCCCGCAGCAAAAAGACCAGCACCGAGAGAAACAGCTTCTCCCGATGCTGGTCGGTCGCGCCCATCTGACGCGACAATGCGCAGCGCCATGATAGAGCAAGTTGGGAGGCGCGTCTGCGGACGCGCAAAGTTACTGGCAGGGG
>OLOQ01001205.1_pt1 | contig 25804 bp, 24 predicted proteins | sample 1673101 | NCBI WGS metagenome assembly OLOQ01 (sample SAMEA3136754, study PRJEB25190) | human gut metagenome | biome: human gut; feature: human-associated habitat; material: faeces | place: Austria | collected 2013 | reverse complement strand
GTAGCAACGCAGCGAGCGGAAACGTGGATAACGCTCGGCAGCAGTTCGCCGGCCATCTTGTACATGTTCGGGATCATCAGGAGCAGGCCCTGAGAAGCGGTGTAGGTGGTGGTAAGAGCACCAGCCGCCAAAGAACCGTGAACTGCACCAGCAGCGCCGGCCTCAGACTGCATCTCCGTTACGCGTACTTCACGGCCGAAAAGATTCTTTCTGCCGGCAGCAGCATACTTATCGGTCTCATCAGCCATAACGGAAGACGGCGTGATCGGATAGATCGCAGCAACGTCGGTAAACGCATAAGAAACATGCGCGGCGGCGTTGTTGCCATCCATGGTCTTCATTTTTCTTGCCATTTAACTAATTCCTCCTTTAAGGATTATCAATGGATTTACCTGACGGCGCAGTACCCCGTTCACCGCCCTGCCGTTTGCAGAACTCTCCCGTAAGCACCTGTCGTCGTTCAAAACAAATTTTATCATTTTTTCGCCTATATGTAAAGGAAAAAACGAGGATTTTTTGAAATTTCTTCTGAATTAACAGAGATTTTCGGCATTTTTTATTTTTCTCCGCTTCGCCTTTCGCCCTTTTCGTCGTTCTCCCTCCGCTTTGTCCGGGATTCGGCGCGCCTCCGGCATAAAATATTGACAACAGCGTTTTTTTGCGGTAAAATTTTAATAATTATATATCGGTGAGCAGTTAGTTCTAGCTAAACATCACGTGACGCTTTTGAAAAGAAAACTCGCTTTTTCATATTGCGTTTTTCTTTGACTTTTGCGGAAAGCGACTTAGGGCGCTTCCCTAAGAACTCGCGAACTTTATTCTCCCGCCTTCACGAAAGCACATTCAAAACCATTTCACTGCTCCCAAACTTTCAGAAAGGATGCTTTTTTCACTATGAACGACGACCCTTACGGCAATTTACTGCCGTCCTCGTCCGTCTTACCCCTCCCCCTCGCCCTGTTGCTGTTTCTGCTCTTTTTCGTGCTCGGCGCGTTTTTCGCCATGTGCGAATCCGCTGCGGAAACGGCTAACGAATCCCGCATCAAAAAAGATGCGGAGTCCGGCGAACCGCGCGCCAAAAAGCTGCTCGAGTATCTCGAACGCAGCGCAGGCATCATTTCGCCCCTGCAATCGGGCATGATGCTTATGGGCTTCTTTGCTCTTGCGGTTGCGGTCACCGGCTTTGCGCCGCGCCTTTATAACGTATTCATCCGCGCCGCGCTTCCCACGGCTGCCGCTGCCGTGCTTTCGGCACTGCTTTGCACATTGCTGTGCGCAGGTCTTTATCTAACGGCAGCAGACCTCGCTCCGAAAAAATTCGTAGCGCACAAGGCTGCAAACGGCATGCAGCATACATACAAACTCTGCCCCATGCTGTGCGCCCTCAGCGCCGTCATGCATCCGTTTGTCCTCTTGTGCAACCTCATTTCGGACGGTCTCATGCGTCTTTTGGGCAACGACCCCAAAGCGCTTGATGAAACCGTCACCGAAGAAGAAATCCTCCACATGGTCGGCGAAGGCGAGGAAAAAGGCGTTATCGAAGAAAATGAGCGCGACATGATCACGAACATTTTCGATTTCAACGACACCACCGTCACCGAGATCATGACACACCGTACGGACATCTGCGCCATCGATGAGGAGAGCACCATTGCACAAGCCGCCGTACTTGCGGTGGAAAACGGCTTCTCCCGTCTCCCTGTCTACCGCGAAGACATCGATACCATCGTCGGCATCTGCTATGTTAAGGATTTTCTGCCCTACGTCAACCAGCCCGTACCGGATTTCATCCATTTAAAAGACATGGTTCGCCCGGCGTATTTCATTCCGGAAACGAAAAAGTGCAGCCAGCTCTTTAAAGAGCTCAAGGAGCGCCGCCTGCAGATCGCTATCATCGTCGATGAATACGGCGGCACGGCGGGTCTCGTCACACTCGAAGACCTCATGGAGTCCATTTTCGGCAACATTCAGGACGAATACGACAACGAGCAGGAAGAGATCTTCCGTGTCAGCGAAAACGAGTTCACCGTGGACGGCACCACCTCCATCGACGAGATTTCCGACCTTACCGACACTGAACTGCCGGAGGGCGATTACGATACCATCGCCGGCCTTGTCACCGACCTTTTAGGCCGCATTCCAAAAGAAAACGAGCACCCCAGCGTACAGGTCTGCGGGCTCACCATTACCGTACTTGAAATTGAAGACCAGCGTCTTTCCCGCCTGCTGATCGTGAAAAATGACCCCCGGAGAACCCCAGAAGAAGAAACACACGAAGACTGATGTTTTTTGAAAGGAGTGTCCCTATGACATTTTCCGAAGCATTCTACGGCACGTACAAACTCGACAAAAAAGACGGCAAGCCGCACTTAAAGGAGCGTATTTTTGCCCCGGTGGACGGCTTTTGGAGCGGCGTCATGATCTTTGGCGGTGTGGTCGGCACGATCATTCTGCTCTTGACCTTTGCCGCACACGTGCAGGTCGCCCTCGGCACCTTCGCGCACCCGGCCGAAAACGGCGCGCTCACGCCCGATGCACAGTATACGCTGTGGGGCGTGCTCGTCGCGTTCATCTTTGCGTTTTTCGTGCTCGCCATTCCGCGCTGGTTCCTTTGCCGCGGCACCATGCAGTTCAGCTTCATCGGCGCATTTCTCATCCTGCTCGCGACGCAGCTCATCTCCGCGTTCAGCCTGAATAACACGACACCCGATGTCGGCAATGTGCTGTGGGTCATCGTAACGGGCCTTCTGCTCGTGTTCCTCATCACATGCGCCGTGTGCACCGTTTCGGCGGGCCTAACCGCGCTCGTGAACTACTTCATCGCGAAGTACCGTATGGCGCACGCAAAGCCTGTCACCACATAAACGCATGATGACCATAACCTGACTTTTTCACAGATCGGCAGATACAGAAAGCCGTGCTGTCGCCCTAATAGGGGGGGTAACAGCACGGCTTATTTTTTCAGTTCTCAAACCTTTTCTTCATATCCCAACAGACGCCAAGAAAATCTCATAGGCATCGTTAAAAGAGTCATACGGCGTAGGGTTGCCGCCGTTTGTGCTCTTGCACTGGTTGTCGGAATATTCCTCGCCCACAGCCAAAAGCTCGCCGGGGTAAAGCTCCACGCCCGCTTCCCGCGCCAGCGCGCAAAATGAGAGAATCGGCTCCTTGTTTTCGCGCGTTTTAAGCAGAGCTTTGCGCAAAGTCTCGTCCTTTTTTGCAAACTCCGTCAACCTTTCGAGCTTTTCAAATGTGTTCATAAGCGCCCCTCGCTTCACCAAATGGATAAATTCAGTTTAGCAAAGTTCGGGGTCGTTGTCAAACGCTGTTTTCAGGCAAGCGGAAAGCCGCTCCGTCTCCGCCCGCGCAGCTCGGGAGAATCCACCTATACGCTCATCAAAAATCATCACATCTCCAGCTCCACCATCGATAAGCTGCGTCATAATAAACCGCTCAACACCACCACAATCAACGACCTCTGCCGCATCTTAAGCTGCAAAGTGGAAGACTCCTCCTCTACATCCCCAGCGATGACGACCAGATTTTATAAAGCAAACCCCAGGTATACCAAGCCATAAGAACAGTCAATATATCCCGAGATCCTATTTTACGCAAAAATGCTCCCGGTCACGCGACCGGGAGCATTTTTTATGCATTAATATGCGATTTTCAGAAGCAACTCTTACTTGGAAGCCTCTTCAACAGCAACAGCGCAAGCAACGGTTGCACCGACCATCGGGTTGTTGCCCATGCCGATGAGACCCATCATCTCAACGTGTGCCGGAACAGAGGAGGAACCTGCGAACTGTGCATCGGAGTGCATACGGCCCATGGTATCGGTCATGCCGTAAGAGGAAGGACCGGCAGCCATGTTATCCGGATGCAGCGTACGGCCTGTGCCGCCGCCGGAAGCAACGGAGAAGTACTTCACGCCGTTCTCATTGCACCACTTCTTGTAGGTACCTGCAACCGGGTGCTGGAATCTGGTCGGGTTCGTGGAGTTACCGGTGATGGAAACGCCGACGTTCTCGAGCTTCATGATTGCAACGCCTTCCGGAACGTTATCTGCGCCGTAGCACTTAACGTCCGCACGCGGGCCGTTGGAATAAGCCTTTTCGCTGACAACCTTAACTTCTTCTGCGTACGGATCGAACTCGGTTTCAACATACGTAAAGCCGTTGATTCTGGAGATGATGAACGCAGCGTCCTTGCCGAGACCGTTGAGGATAACACGCAGCGGCTTCGTTCTGACCTTGTTTGCGTTCAAAGCGATCTTGATAGCACCCTCAGCAGCCGCGAAGGACTCGTGGCCAGCGAGGAATGCGAAGCACTCGGTCTCCTCGGAAAGGAGCATTTTGCCCAGATTGCCGTGGCCGAGGCCGACCTTACGGTTTTCAGCAACAGAGCCCGGGATGCAGAATGCCTGCAGGCCGATGCCGATAGCGGCAGCAGCGTCAGCAGCCTTCGTGCAGCCCATCTTGATAGCAATCGCGCAGCCTACGGTGTAAGCCCACTTTGCGTTCTCAAAGCAGATCGGCTGTGTTTCCTGTACGATGGTGTACGGGTCGATGCCCTTCTCTTCGCAGATGGTCTTGCACTCATCAATGGAATTGATGCCGTATTCTTTCAGGACGGAGAGGATTTTCGCCTCACGTCTCTCATAACCTTCAAATGTAGCCATTTCTCGTGCCCTCCTTATTCCTTGCGCGGGTCGATGTACTTAACGGCCTCATTGAATCTGCCGTATGTACCCATAGACTTCTTGTACGCCTCGTTCGGCTCCATGCCGGCCTTGATGAAGTCGGTCATCTTGCCGAGGGAAACGAACTCGTAGCCGATAACCTGGTCGTCAGCGTCGAGTGCCATTCTGGTGCAGTAGCCTTCGGTCATCTCAAGATAACGAACGCCCTTTGCCTTTGTGCCGTACATGGTACCGACCATGGAGCGTGCGCCCTTACCAAGGTCTTCCATGCCTGCGCCGATAACAAGACCGCCCTCGGAGAAAGCAGACTGGGAACGACCATAAACGATCTGGAGGAACAGCTCGCGCATAGCGGTGTTAATTGCATCACATACAAGGTCCGTGTTCAGAGCTTCCATAACGGTCTTGCCCGGGAGGATCTCTGCTGCCATTGCAGCGGAGTGCGTCATGCCGGAGCAGCCGACGGTCTCAACGAGAGCTTCCTCAATGATGCCGTCCTTAACGTTCAGGGAGAGCTTGCAAGCGCCCTGCTGCGGTGCACACCAGCCTACACCGTGGGTGTAACCGGAAATGTCCTTAACTTCCTTTGCCTGTACCCACTTGCCCTCTTCCGGGATGGGAGCCGGACCGTGCTTCGGGCCCTTGGCTACAATACACATCTCTTCCACTTCTTTGGAATAATTCATAAGTGGTACTCCTTTCGGTTCCAGTTTTATTTGGCAGACTTCGCGCAGAAGAGAGCCGCAGCGAAAAAGCGCCGCCCGCATCCCGCAAAAAGCCATTTTACTGATTTTCTTCATTATAGCTTTTTTTCATGCGTTTCGCAAGGGGCAAAACACACATTTCGCGAAAAAAGCGCACAATATACGCAAAAAGGAGCGCCGCAGCGCCCCTTTTGTATCTTATTTCGGTTTGAAATTACTTCCAAAGCGGGTCGGGATATGTGCCGTTTTGCATCATCTCGGCAAGCGCCGCCATCACGACGGGCTTATCGGCCTTATACGTCACGCCGAACCACTTGTCCGCCGATTTTAAAACCGTCACGTCTGCCTTGCCGTCGCGAATCTGGTCGTTGACGACAAACGGCAGGAAGTATTCCGCTTTCAGCGGGTTCTTCAGCACATCGTTCTCGAGGAACGAGACGAAATCCTTCTTCAATGCGTCTACAAAGTCCGGCGTAAAGCCCCACAGGTTCATGGAAACGGTCGTGTCCTCATCGAGCGCGTGCCACGTTGCGCCGTCGTCCTCGGTGTAAGCCGGGCCGTCCTCGCGCTTTTCAATGTGCGTGCGCTCCACGATGGTATCCAACACACCGTCTTTCTCCACGCATACGCCGCGTGCCACATGGCCGTTTTCGGTCAGCGTGTTTTTCAGATGGTAGCCCACCATCGCCCAATGTGCCTTTTCACCGTCTTCCTTCACGTTCCGGAGGAACGCGCCGATCTTCTTAAACGCCTCGCCGCCATAGAAATCGTCTGCGTTGATGACGACAAACGGCGCATCAATGTGGTCGCGTGCCGCTAAAACGGCGTGGCCCGTGCCCCACGGCTTCTCGCGGCCTTCCGGCACCGTAAAGCCTTCCGGCAGGTCATCCAACTTCTGGAAAACATACTCGACCTGCACGTACTTCGATACGCGGTCGCCGATGACCTCTTTAAAGTCCTCAAAAAGCTGCTCCTTGATGATGAAGATTACCTTGGAAAAGCCCGCCTGCACGGCATCAAAAACAGAAAAATCCATGATAATCTCGCCGTTTTTGCCAACGGGATCGATCTGCTTCAGGCCGCCGTAACGGCTGCCCATACCGGCCGCCATAACGACTAAAATCGGTTTTTTCATAGCTAAATTGTCCTTTCTCGTCTGCGGCATCACACCGCCATATGTACAGGTTCGGTCACGCGACCGTCAGGGGTCAGTTTTCATCCTCGTAAATAAATTCGTGGATATGTTGTGCCGCAACATCGGTGTCATACGTCCACATCCAACCGCCGCCCTCGCAATAATCGGAGGCATAGCCCTCCACATCACTCGGAATGGAAAGGCGCTCAATGTCAAAGCCCGTCAGCGCAATCTGCGCCAGACCGATCATCTTATCAAACGTCAAAGAAGTCTCGCAAAGCGGCGCAAGCTGTTGAATGATGCTCGGGTATTCAAGCTTGGAAATAGAACTTGCCTTGCTCAAAAGCGCAGAAAGCACCTCCTGCTGACGTTCCACACGGCCGTTATCGTTGTCGATGGCACGAATACGCCCGTAAGCCACAGCTTCGTCGCCGTTCAAGAGCACGCCCTCGCCCGCCGAAAGCGGCGCGTATGTAGAAACATCTCCTGCCATTGATTCAGGGGATTCCGCCGCCAGCGCATACATATTTTTGTTGATCTCACTGATTTCATCTTCCGTCAAATCAATATTTACACCGCCGAACGCATCCACAATCTTCGCCATGGAGGCAAAATTCACGGTCACGTAGTCCTGAATATCGAGACCGAAGTTCTGGTTAATCGTGCGGATGGCCTGCTCCGGGCCACCGTACATATAGGCATGGTTCAGCTTATCATAGCCGGAATCATACGGGCTGCCGTCGCCCATATACACGCGCACATCACGCATGATGGACGTCAGCTTAACCTTGTGGTGCACGTTATCGATCGACATCACCATAATGGCGTCGCTGCGCCCGGCAAAGGTACCGCCGTCATAATCGCGGGCATCCACACCGAACAGCGCAATATTCGTAATGCCCGCTTCCGATTTTGTTTCTTCGGAAATACCGAGCTCCGTCTTGTCTTTCGTGATGGTCGTCGTCTTCAGGCCGCCCAAAAGCACCGTGGAAGCGTAAATCATCACGCCGCCCACCAGCACCAAAATAACGCAGATGAAGCTCAAAAAGACCTTAAGGGCCGTCCGTTTTTTCTTTTTTTGATTTTTCTTATACGCCTGCTTTGAGGAGTAACTGGAAATATCCTGAAACTCATCGCGGCGTTGTTTTCTTTTCGCCATAAAAGCCTCCGTCTCGGCCAAAGGCCGGATGTCTTTATCTTAATAAATTATATTCCCATAACCTCGTTTCGTCAATTTACTTTTTCTTACGAAAAACGACCAGTTTGCTTAAAACATAATTTGCAAGGATCACAAAAACGTTCGCGACGAGCTTCACAATCTTATCATTCACGTGCAGCAGATCCACACCGATGAACATCATGCCCATTTCCATAAAGCCGGACGCAATACGGCTCGCAAAAAATTTCGCCGCCTCCATTAAAATCGGCACAAAGCCGTGCGCACGACTCTCAAACACCCACTTGCGGTTCGTCACATACGCAAAGGTAACTGAAAGCACCCACGAAAGCGCTGTCGATACCATGTACGGGATGTGCAGAAAATCCGTAAAGATCCAGTAAGAAGCGTAGCTCACGACCGTCGTAAGCACGCCGAACACCACGTACAAAACCAGCTCTTTGTATTTTATAAGCAGTTCTTTGATTTTTCCCATATTTTCTATCCTTTATGTTTCGGGCAAAGCGCCCTCTTCTTTCTTATGATAAATATTCTTCCACGCCGTGCGCCGCCACCGCGCCGTCCGCAGCCGCCGTCACGATTTGCCGCAGCGCCTTTTTACGACAGTCGCCCGCAGCAAACACACCCGGAACGTTCGTCTTCGTGCTCTCGCCCGCCATAAAATACCCGTTTTCGTCAAGGTCAAGAATATCGCGTACAAAGTCCGTCGCCGGCACATTGCCCACCGCCACAAACACGCCGTTCACCTCAATCTCGCACACCTCGTCCGTCTTTACATTGCGCAGACGCAGCCCGCCGACTTTTCCGTCTTTTTCGAGGATCTCATCCGTCACCGTATCGAAAAGGATCTCGATATTTGGCTTATCGAGCTTCTTCTCATAGCTCTTTGAAGCGCGCAGGCGGTCTCTTCTGTGGATGAGGTATACCTTTTTGCACATTGCGGAGAGAAAAGCCGCATCGCCCGCCGCCGTGTCACCGCCGCCAATGACCGCAACCGTCTTATCTTTATAAAACGCACCGTCGCATGTCGCGCAGTAGGAAACGCCCTTGCCGCGCAAAGCGTCTTCGTTCGGCAAGCCGAGCGTCCTCGGTGCCGCACCGGGTGCCAAAACGACGCTTTTCGCGCGGTAAACCGTGCCGTCTTCCGTCTCCAGAATTTTCGCATCATCGTCTAACCGCAGTGCCGTCACGTTGCCGTAGGTCTGCTTCGCGCCAAAGCGCTCCGCCTGCTTTTTCATGTTCATCGTCAGCGTAAACCCGTCCACCGCCTCCGGGAAGCCGGGGTAATTTTCAATTTCATTCGAGGTCACCATTTGACCGCCGGGGATATATTTTTCCAGCACCAGCGTCTCGTAGCCCGCGCGGGCGCAATACAGTGCCGCCGTAAGCCCCGCAGGGCCGGAACCCACCACGATTACGTCATAGACCTTTTCCATGTTTTCGCTCATAAGTCACCGCTCCTTTTCCTTGTGAAGTGCAGCTTTTCTGCATACCGTCTTGCGAACATCGTTAGTATAGCACATTCTCCCGAAAAATACAATTCCGTGCGGCGCGAAAGAGTTTTCTACCGCAAAGCGACACGCAGCCGAAAACTTTATCAGAATCAAATACGTGCTCCCGTTCTCCTACTTAAACCAAAAAACACGCAAACCGCGCGCCTTGCACGACATACCCCCTATCGCACAAAACAAAAGAGGCTCTTTCGGCATCCCGAAAAAGCCTCTCGTTCTTTAATTTTTATTGCACATCCTGTGCGGTGTACGCTCAGCGCACACATCTCAAGTTAATTCAAATTGATACTAATACATCGGACTTTCCTCTGCTTGAAACCATCGGTCTCTTTTTATACCTGCACTCTGCATTACTTTCAGAATGTCGTCGGTCTTTCAGAGTTTATCATTTGTGCATTGGACACAACTCCATGTATATTCTCAAAAACTGTATTTGATTTTTTCTTTGGCGTTTTCCGCCTGTCCTTACACACGTCCGTACACTTTGTACAGCCCATGTATAATTCTATATGTTAATTTCGACCTACTTATCTTTGCTGTACCACGAAAACCTTTTGGGACTCGCTTTTGCGATCCCGCGCTTTCATAAAGCTTGAAACACTCGTGTGCAAATATTCAGTCTACTTCAGGGATCCGAGGCGCAACGCACCACGGATCTTCTGCTGCTGAGGTTCAGTAGCCATTGGCCTCACCCGCTTTCTTTCAATAGATTTGCCTTTGCGGCTCATGCAGCTTTGCCTCTTTTCACGTTTTGCCTGTTTCCACATGTTCAAAACGTACGGCTGCTTCTCTATTTATGTTCCCGTTTCTCCGCTTCGGCTTTTTGTCCCTTTGTACCGGCACATTCTTAAAAGCCTACTTATCTCTTTCATCACATTTCCCGGAAGCCGAAGAACATTTGAAGCTCCGCCTTTGCAAATACTGCCTCAAGAGTTTCCTCCGCGCCTTTCTCTCTCCCCTTCGGAATACTTTCCGCGCGCTGAACCGCTTCGATCTTTTACCGAGACTTTTTTGAGCCTCCACCAAGAAAACCTCTTACGGTTTTCCCGATCTACTTTGCGTTCTGGAGTTCTTTCTCTTTTCACCTATATATTAGCACCATCTGTCTACTTTGTCAACAGTTTTTTTGAAGATTTTATTTTTTATTTGTATATTCTGTTTTCGCAAAATGAAGCTTGACATTCTTCCGCATTCACGATACAATTATTCTTGCAGGCAAAAGCAACAGGCTTATTTTCCACAGCTTTTCTGCTCCGCCGCATAAATCACAGAACGGCGAATATACTGAGAAAGAAGGCTTTTCCCATGAGTATAGACAACAACCAGGAATACGAAGCAGAGCTCATCACCCTCATCGACGATGAAGGCACGGAGCACGAATTTGAAATCATCGACGAACTCGAGAACGATGACGGCTACTTTATGGCACTTGTCCCCACTCTGCGCGACGCCCAAAGCGAAGTTGCAGACGCAGATGAGTACTACATCTTTGAAGTCGTAGAAGACGAGAACGGCGAAGAGCAGCTCTGCGAGATCGAAGACGACGACCTGCTGGATAAGCTCGCCGAAATTTTCGAGACCCGCTATGCACAGGCTATGGAGGAAGAAGAGGAGTAATCTTCTTTCCCGTTCAAGATCATGTAAAGACACCTGCCCGATGCGCGGACCGTGCAAAATAACCCTACACTCAACTTTTAGGGAGCTCGGCTCCGCAGGCGGACTGCAGACCTCCCGGCCCGGCTTGACCGGATACCGGAAGAAGGGAGCGCGAAACCTGCGGGAGGGCACCCACCTGCTTATTACGTAGCAGGTTATTGAGAGCACGTTACGGTCGGGCGGGGTTTTTTATGCCCATTTCAAGGCGGTGAAAACCGCCTTTTTTCATACTTTACACACCTTTTTCTGTGCTTTTCTTTTGGAAACGGTTGTATTTTGCAAATTTTGCCGCATTTGGGTGCGGTAGCAAAGAAGGAGAAGGTCATCATGACCAGAAAACAGTATTTTTCAAGCGGACTCAAAGATGGCATGCCCATTTGCTTCGGGTACTTTGCCGTTTCGTTCGCGTTTGGCATTCAGGCCGCAGGCATCGGACTTTCGGTGTTTGAAGCCTCCGTGCTCTCCGCCCTAAACGTCACCTCCGCCGGGCAATTCGCAGCACTCGCCATCATCGCATCGGGCGCGTCGCTCATCGAGCTCGCATTCACGCAGCTCATCATCAACCTGCGGTATTTTCTCATGTCGTGTGCGCTCTCGCAAAAGCTCTCGCCGAGCCTGCCCCTTGGGCACCGCCTCGGCATCGCCTACGGCATGACGGATGAGATCTTCGCCGTCAGCGTCAGCCAAAGGGAGCCTCTCTCACCGTTTTACAGCTATGGGCTCATCGCCGTCGCCATTCCGGGCTGGGTGCTCGGCACGGCACTCGGCGCGGCGGCGGGCAACATTCTGCCGGCCGTTTTGACGAACGCGCTCGGCATCGCAATCTACGGTATGTTCATTGCCATCATCCTGCCGCCTGCAAAAGAGAATCGCGTCGTTGCCAGTGTGGTCGTCCTTTCCATGGTGCTTTCCGCGCTGTTCACGTATCTGCCGGTGCTGTGCAACATTTCCTCGGGCTTCCGTATCATTGTCGTCACGCTTATCACCGCAGGCGGTGCGGCGCTGCTGTTCCCCATCCCGGATGAGCCCGCAGAACCGGAAAAGGAGATGCCGCATGAGAGTTAAGGTTTTCCTTTACATACTCGTCATGGCGGCCGTTACGTATTTTATCCGTATGCTGCCGCTGACGCTCATCCGCCGCAAGATCACGAACCGCACACTGCGCTCGTTTCTCTATTATGTACCGTACGCCACGCTTTCCGCCATGACCTTCCCGGCAATTCTCACCGCCACCGGCAGCGCCATCAGCGCCGCGCTCGGCTTTGCCGCCGCTTTGATTTTAGCATTCCGCGGTAAAAGCCTGCTCACCGTCGCCATTATCGCCAGCGCCACCGTGCTTGTGTGTGAACTCATATTGCCATATCTGCCGCTGTAAAGCACAGTTTGCAACGTAAAAGTTTCGCCCGCCTTTTTCTCAATAGGCGGGCGAAACTTTTAACTATCGTTATAGAAAGCCTTGTGTTTACTCTCTCTCAAAATGCTTTGCGACCGTCTGCAAGTACTCGATGATCGGCAAATGCTGCGGACATACACCCTCGCACTGGCCGCACTGAATGCACGCGCTCGCTTTGCCGAAGTGCTTTGCGACGTTCTCGTAATACTCGCCCTGCGGCGTCCAGCCCTCGTCCGGAGTGATTCCCCTGCCGCGCCGCTCCTGCATATCGGCGTTGTACAGCGAGAAATACTTCGGGATTGCAATCTGCATCGGGCAGCCGTCCGTGCAGTACGAACAGCCCGTACACGGAATATCGATGCTCGCGTTGATGATGTCCGTCGCCTTTTTGATGAGCGCTTTTTCCTCATCATTCAGCGGCTTAAGATCCTGCATGTACGATGTGTTGTCCAAAAGCTGGTCCATATCGCTCATGCCGGAAAGCACGATCTTCACGTTCGGCAGGCTCGCTGCGAAACGAATTGCCCAAGACGGTACGGAAGCTTCTGGATTATAGCTCTTAAACAGCTTCGTCACTTCTTCCGGCACGTTTGCGAGCGTGCCGCCCTTCACCGGCTCCATGACGAATACCGGCACGCCGTGCTTTTCGGCAACTTCGTAGCATTTTCTGGACTGCACACCGGCGCTTTCCCAGTCGAGGTAGTTGAGCTGTAACTGCACAAACTCAAACTCCGGGTGCGCGGTCAGCACTTCGTCCAACAGCTCCGGGCCGTCGTGGAACGAGAAGCCGATGTGCTTTACAAGGCCCTTTTCTTTCTTGTCGCGGATCCAGCCGAAGCAATCAAACTTATTGTACGTCTCAATGCTATGGCAGTTGATGTCGTGGATGAGGTAGTAATCAAAATATGTTACGCCCGTCTTTTCCATCTGCTCATTAAAAATGCGGTCGCGGTCTTCAAACGAATTCACGAATGCCGAATGCAGCTTTGTCGTCAGCGTGAAGCTGTCGCGCGGGTGGCGGGAAACAAGTGCTTCCTTCACGGCGTTTTCGCTCTTGAATGCGCAGTACATCCACGCCGTGTCAAAATACGTGAAGCCGCGCTCGATGAACGTATCCACCATTTTCTTGACCTGCTCAATGTCGATCTTGCCCGGGTCGTTCGGGTCCAGAGACGGCAGACGCATGAGGCCGAAGCCTAATTTCTTTTCAGACATTTTACTCATACTCCTTATGTAAAAAATTCCAAGCATTTTGCTTCCTATATCTTACAACTTAAAGTATACTCTAAGTCAAGCTTTTTTGTAAAATTATTTTTCCGCCTAATTATTTTCCGCCTCGAAATATTCCTCCCGCAGTAGCGAAAACTGCATGTCGTCGCGGATTTCGCTTTCTGACGTACGCACGCAGCGGCGGATACACCCTTCATACACAAACCCCAAGGATCTCAGCAACTTTTCCGAAGCAATATTCCCCGTGAAAACACGCGCTGCTACAACTTCCAGATCTTCTTCGGCGAATAGTTCATGCAGCACAGCCCGCAGTGCTTCTTTCATATAGCCCTGCCGCGTATATTGCTCCCCGAGATAATACGAAAGACATCTCGAGCGCACATCGAACCGAACGCCGTCCTCCTCCGCCGCAATCATACCAAGCAAAGCGCCGTCCTCTTTTCGCTCAATATACCATGTGTTTTCATGATCGATTTCCCTATGAATCAAATGAACCATCTGCTCTTTATCAAGCACTTTCATTACGTTGTTTTTCATTACGAAAGCGCTGTTGCGTATGGCCATGATCTCCGCCGCATCTCTCTCCCGCGGCGTGCGCAGTAAAAGTCTTTCTGTGTGCAGTTCTCTCATATTTTCCCTGCCTTTCTTTGCCGTGTGTACGTATTTCGGATAAAAAACACCCTTTCCTCCATGAACCACGGAAGAAAGGGTGCGAAAATCAATTCAGTCTTTTGCTGCATGATGCAGCGTCAAAACACCTGATTTTTCCAGCGCCTAAGCCGAAATTAGATCTCAGCGAAGTACTTGATGGTTCTGACCATCTGGCTGGTGTAGGAGTTCTCGTTGTCGTACCAAGAAACGACCTGAACCTCATAGAGGTCGTCAGCAATCTTGGAGACCATCGTCTGGGTAGCATCGAACAGGGAACCGAATCTCATGCCGATAACATCGGAAGAAACGATCGGATCGCAGTTGTAGCCGAAGCTCTCAGAGGAAGCTGCCTTCATAGCTGCGTTGATGCCGTCGACGGTTACGTCAGCGCCCTTAACAACAGCGGTGAGGATGGTGGTGGAACCGGTCGGAACCGGAACACGCTGTGCGGAACCGATGAGCTTACCGTTCAGCTCCGGGATAACAAGGCCGATAGCCTTTGCAGCGCCCGTGGAGTTCGGAACGATGTTAGCAGCGCCGGCACGTGCACGGCGGAGGTCACCCTTTCTGTGCGGGCCGTCGAGGATCATCTGGTCGCCGGTGTAAGCGTGGATCGTGCTCATGATGCCGCTCTGGATCGGAGCATAATCGTTCAGTGCCTTCGCCATCGGAGCGAGGCAGTTCGTGGTGCAGGAAGCAGCGGAGATGATGGTGTCATCAGCCGTCAGGGTCTTCTCGTTTACGCTGTAAACGATCGTCGGGAGATCGTTGCCTGCCGGAGCGGAAATAACGACCTTCTTTGCGCCTGCGTCGATGTGAGCCTGGCTCTTAGCCTTAGAGGTGTAGAAGCCGGTGCACTCGAGAACAACGTCAACACCGATCTCGCCCCACGGAAGGTCCTTAGCGTCCTTCTCAGCGTAGATCTTCAGGGTCTTGCCGTCAACTGTGATGGTGTTAGCCTCGTCGTCAGCGGAAACCGTGTGGAGAGCTTCGCCGATCTTGCCGCAGTAACCGCCCTGTGCGGTGTCATACTTGAGCAGGTGAGCCAGCATGGAGGGCTTCGTCAGATCGTTGATCGCAACGACCTCATAACCCTCAGCGCCGAACATCTGTCTGAACGCCAGACGGCCGATACGGCCGAAACCATTGATTGCAACTTTAACTGCCATGATTGTATACCTCCTGATAATTGTGGATGCATAATTTGCAATTCTATTTTATAGCATTTCGCAGGATTTTACAAGGGCTAACTGCTAAAAATGCAAACTTTTTCCGTAATTTTCAGAAAATTCACGCGTTTCCCGTGTCTTTTAAAGCATTTTCTTCTAAATTGCTCTCCGCTTTCGCAGATGCGCGCTGCCCGCTCACCGTAAACAGCAGGCAAAGGCCGTGAACAGAAAGGCACAGCATCGCAAGCTGGATCACATACGGCATCTCCGTCGCATACCCGCGCCCCGCAATGATGAGCACCGTGTTCGAGATCACATACGTCATCCAAAGCACCGCCGCCGGCAGACCGAACACATACGTGCTGCGCAGCGCCTTTTTGCCGCCCGCGCCGGAGAGCAGCTTGCCTTCGGAAAGCAGGAACAGCAGCATCATCGCACCGCCACCCACGGTAAAGATATTCTCCTCCGTCGTCGCCACAGCGGAATACGTCATGAACGTCACGATCATATACGAAATGCCCCAAACAGAACCGATGGCCCAAAGCCCGCCCGTGCCGCTCGGGAAGCCCTCGCCCGTCAGCCATACAATGGCAAAAATGAGAGAAACGATCGCGAAAAGCAACGTTAAGACCGCAAACGGCAAATGCGTCGTCACATGCGAAGCCTGCACAAAGTAGGTCGGCTGATTGTTGCGGTATAAGTAAAAGTCCCGCAGAAGCGCTGCCGCACACAAAAACAAAAATACACACATCAGAAGCGCAGAAGCACCCGCCGCCGCATTTCTTTTCGTCTCTATGCGCGCGCAAAGCTTTTTGTCCACACGGCACAAAAGCATGCAGAGAAGCGATACGCCGATCGCCGCACCGCAGTAAATATACGTCAACAGTCCGCTGTCCGTCACAAAGCCCGTGTCATAATCAAAAAAGCAGAGCATCTGCACGCAGCGCAGCGCAGCCGCCGCAAAGAGGCCGATTCCTGCCAAAACAAACGCCAATTTCACTTTCTTATTCATATATCATACACCGCCCACACCCTCGGGGCTTTCCTTTCATCGATTCATTCGCCGTCCGAATTTGCGGCACATCGGTTCACTGTGTTTTATTTTAGCACATTCCGCCTAAGATGAAAACACCCCGCAAAAAAGATTTTTAATTTCCTGTTGACAACAAACTTTCAAGTGATTATAATATATGCCAGAGTAAACAATTAAGCGCATGATTGTTTACATAGGAGCAGATTCGATTCTGCTGTACGGCGGGGCCTTCTCCCCGCGAAAACAGATGAAAGGATGGTAACAATGCACGATCACGAAAAAGAGCCCATCGGCCATGTATTGCATGTGCTGGATACCACCATGCGCCGGTACATCGATACGTATTCCCATAAAAAGGAACACGAAAACCTCACCGGCACAAACACATGGGTCATCCAGTTCATCGCCGATCACAAAGACGGGCCCGTGTATTTGCGCGATATTGAGCGCCGCTTCGGCATTACGCGTTCCACCGCCTCCAAAGTGGTGGATATGCTTGTGCGAAACGGTTTTGTGGAGCGCCACACCGGCGAAACGGACGCCCGCCTGCGTCGTCTGACCCTGACGGAAAAGTCAGAAAACCTTTTGGCCGATATCCGCGCCGACCACGAAGCAATGGAAGCCGTTTTAACGAAAGGCTTCACGCAAAATGAAAAAGAAACCATGCTCACTTATTTACGGCGCGCAAAAATAAATGTAGATGCTGCCTTTGCCGAAAAGCAGCAGAAGAAAGAAAGGAGCGGTGCAGATGGTTAAAAAACTGATGGAAAGCATCCGCGAACAGAAAAAGAATTCCATATTGGCCATGGTCACCATCAGCGGTGAGGTCGTCTTCGAGGTCATCATCCCGCTTTTAATGGCGAATCTCATCGATTACGGCATTGATATGGGCGATATGGGGTACATTGTCAAAATGGGCATTGTCCTGTTGCTCTCCGCACTGGGTCAGCTTTTCTGCGGTGCCATTTCCGGTAAATTCGCAGCCATTGCCTCCAGTGGCTTTGCCCGCAACCTGCGCCACGATATGTTCTACAAGGTGCAGAATTATTCATTCTCAAACATCGATAAGTTTTCCACCGCAAGTATCGTCACGCGTCTGACAACAGACGTTACGAATCTGCAAAACACTTACCAAATGATCATCCGCATGGCGGTACGCAGCCCGCTTATGGCGATTTTCTCGCTTGTCGCGGCATTCGGCATCGACGCCAAGCTCTCGCTTATCTTCCTTGCCATCATCCCGGTGCTCATTCTCGGCCTGTACTTCATCATGACGAGAACGCACCCGATCTTCGAGCGCGTGTTCAGAACTTATGATAAGCTGAACAGCGTTGTGCAGGAGAACCTGCACGGCATCCGCGTGGTAAAGTCCTTTGTCCGTGAAGATCACGAAAATAAGAAGTTCACCGCCATTTCCGAAAATATCTATAAGGACTTCAAAAAAGCCGAGCAGCAGCTCGCATGGAACGCTCCACTGATGCAGCTTTGCATGTACGCGGCGGTGCTCCTGCTCTCCTGGTTCGGCGCACGCACCATTGTTGCTTGCGGCGGTGACGCAGCGACCGGTCTTTCCACCGGCGAGCTTCTGAGCCTGCTGTCTTACGCCACGCAGATTCTCATGAGCCTCATGGGCCTCTCTATGATTTTCGTCATGCTCACCATGTCCCGTACCTCCGGCGAGCGTGTCGTTGAGCTGCTCAACGAGACCCCGGACATCACCACCCCCGAAAATGCCGTAAAGAGCGTTCCGGACGGCAGCATCGATTTTGAGCATGTCCAGTTCAGCTATCGTCACGGCACAGAGGGCAAGCCCGTGCTTTCCGATATTAACCTGCACATTCCGGCAGGCGCCACGGTCGGCGTCATCGGCGGCACCGGCTCCTCCAAATCGAGCTTCGTACAGCTCATCCCGCGCCTGTACGATGTTGACCTCGGCGCGGTCAAGGTCGGCGGCATCGACGTCCGCAAATACGACCTGGATACCCTCCGCGGCGACGTCGCCATGGTGCTGCAAAAGAACGTCCTGTTCTCCGGCACCATCAAAGACAACCTGCGCTGGGGCGATGAAAACGCCACCGACGAGGAGATCCTCCATGCCTGTCAGTTCGCACAGGCCGATGACTTCATTCAAACCTTCCCTAAAGGCTACGATACCTACATTGAGCAGGGCGGCACGAATGTCTCCGGCGGCCAGAAGCAGCGTCTCTGCATCGCGCGTGCGCTGCTTAAAAAGCCGAAGATTCTCATTCTGGACGACTCCACCAGCGCAGTCGACACCCGCACGGATGCGCTTATCCGCGGCGCGTTCGCAAAGGAGATCCCGAACACGACAAAAATCATCATCGCCCAGCGCATCGCCTCCGTACAGGGAGCCGATATGATCCTTGTCTTAGATGACGGCAAGATCGTCAGCTGCGGCACGCATGACGAGCTCATGCAAACAAGCCCGATCTACCGCGAAGTTTATGAATCCCAGACGAAAGGAGATCCTGACAATGCCACCGCGTCCTAATGGTCCCAGACTCTCCATGAAAGAAAGCATGAAGCAGCTCGATAAGAAGACCTTATTCCGCCTGCTTTCCTATATGAAACCGTACAGGCTGCACCTTGTGTTCGTGTTCATCTGCATTGCGGTGAGCGCTTTCGCAAGCGTCCTGTCCTCCCTGTTTTTAAAGTCCCTCATTGATGATTACATCTCCCCGCTCCTGCTCGAATCCAATCCGAACTTCAGCGGCCTTCTGTATGCGCTGCTCCAAATGGCAGTCATTTACATCATCGGCGCGTTCTCTACGCTGTTCTACAACCGCACCATGGCAGTTGTTTCACAGGGCACGTTAAAGAAAATTCGTGACGAGATGTTCGAGCACATGCAGACGCTGCCCATCAAGTTCTTTGATACGCACACCCACGGCGACATCATGAGCTTCTACACAAACGATACGGACACCCTGCGCCAGATGATTTCCCAGAGCATTCCGCAGACGCTTTCTTCCATCTTCACGGTCGTTTCCGTGTTCTGTTCTATGTTAACGCTCAGCATTTGGCTCACCCTGTTTCTGGTCGCGTTCCTCTTTGTCATGTTTAAGATCGTCGGCAAGGTCACCGCAAAAAGCGGCAGCTACTTTGTTCGCCAGCAGCAATCCCTCGGCAATGTGAACGGCTACATCGAAGAAATGATCAATGGCCAGAAGGTTATCAAGGTCTTCTGCCATGAAGACAAAACAAAGGTCGAGTTCGACAAACGAAACGACGACCTCTTCACAAACGCTTCCGAAGCGAATAAGTTCGCAAACATCCTCGGCCCCATCATGAACGCACTCGGCTACTTCCTTTACGTGCTCATCGCCGTGCTTGGCGGCGGTCTCGCACTTGCAGGCGTACCGAACCTGACCCTCACCGGCATGGGTGTCATGACGCTCGGCGGCATCGCGTCGTTCCTGCAGCTCTCCCGCAGCTTCGTTATGCCGATCAGCCAGGTCACGCAGCAGATCTCGTCCATCATCATGGCTATGGCAGGCGCTTCCCGCATCTTCTCTCTGCTCGATGCCGAGAGCGAAAAGGACGAGGGCTACGTCACGCTCGTCAACGCCGAAAAGAGAAACGGCGTGCTCACCGAAACCGACAAGCACACCGGCCTTTGGGCATGGAAGCATCCGCATAAGGACGGCACGGTCACCTATACGGAGCTCACCGGTCACGTAGAGCTTGAGGACGTCGATTTTGGTTATACCCCGGAGAAGACCGTCCTGCATGACATCACGCTTTACGCAGAGCCCGGCCAGAAGGTCGCGTTCGTCGGCGCAACGGGCGCAGGCAAAACGACCATCACAAACCTCATCAACCGCTTCTATGACATTTCTGACGGCAAGATCCGTTATGACGGCATCAACATCACGAAGATCAAGAAGCCGGATCTCCGCCGTTCCCTCGGCGTGGTTTTGCAGGATGTCAACCTGTTCACCGGCACCGTTATGGAGAATATCCGCTACGGTAAGCTCGATGCCACCGACGAAGAGTGCATCGCCGCCGCAAAGCTCGCAAACGCCGACGGCTTCATTCGTATGCTGCCGCAGGGCTATGACACCGTTCTTTCCGGCGACGGCAGCGGCCTCTCGCAGGGCCAGCGCCAGCTCATTTCCATCGCCCGCGCCGCCGTTGCAGACCCTCCCGTCATGATTCTCGACGAAGCGACGTCCTCCATCGATACCCGCACGGAAGCCATCGTGCAGTCCGGCATGGACGCCTTGATGAAAGGCCGCACCGTGTTCGTCATCGCGCACCGCCTATCGACGGTCCAGAACTCCGACGTCATCATGGTGCTCGACCACGGCCACATCATCGAACGTGGCAGCCACCGCGACCTCATCGCGCAGAAAGGCACCTACTACCGCCTCTACACCGGCGCATTCGAGCTGGAATAAGGTAAATTCAAAGCGATAAACGAAAACTCCGTTTGCTGATGAGCAAGCGGAGTTTTTTGCTGCGCAAAAACAGCCCCGTTCACGTCGGAACAGGGCTGCTTTCTCATTTTATCTTATTTCGTTCTACCGATGTCATGGCGGTAATGCGCGCCGTCAAAATGGATTTTCTCCACCGCTGCATACGCCCTTTCGAGCGCTTCGTCCAGCGTTTTAGCCGTCGCGGTCACGCCAAGCACGCGGCCGCCGTTCGTCAGCAGCTTACCGTTTTCAAGCTTCGTGCCGGCATGGTACACCGTCACGCCTTCCGCCTGACCGTTTTCGTCAAGGCCGGTGATTTCCAGTCCCTTCGGGTAAGACTGCGGGTAGCCGCCGCTCGCCATCACGACGCACGCGCACGCTTCCGGAATCCATTCAATCTCAAACTCGTCGAGCTTCTCGTCGATGACCGCGTTGATGACGTCCACAAAATCGGTCTTGAGGCGCGGCAGCACGACCTGCGTCTCCGGGTCGCCGAAGCGCGCGTTGTACTCAATGACCTTCGGGCCGTCCGGAGTCAGCATCAGGCCGAAGTACAAACAGCCCTTAAACGGTCTGCCCTCTGCCTGCATCGCTTTGACGGTCGGCAGGAAGATGGTTTTCATACACTCGTCCGCAATTTCGTTCGTGTAATACGGGTTCGGGCTGATGGTACCCATGCCGCCGGTGTTCAGGCCCTTGTCGCCGTCCAGTGCACGCTTGTGGTCTTTAGAGGACACCATCGGGCGCAGCGTCTTGCCGTCCGTAAATGCCAACACGGAAACCTCCGGGCCGGTCAGGAATTCCTCCACAACAACGTTGTTGCCGGAAGCGCCGAACACCTTGTCTTCCATAATGGTGTGCACGGCATCCTTCGCCTCGTCAAAGTTTTGCGCGATGATAACGCCCTTGCCAAGCGCCAAGCCGTCTGCCTTAATGACAACCGGGAACTTGCCGCGCTTTTCCACGTACTCTACGACCTCTTTCGGGTCGGAGAACACTGCGTAATCCGCCGTCGGAATACCGTATTTCTTCATCAGATTTTTCGAGAACACCTTGCTGCTCTCGATAATGGCCGCATTCGCGCGCGGGCCGAATGCACGGATGCCCTCTTTTTCGAGCGCATCTACCATACCGGCCGCAAGCGGGTCATCCGGCGCAACAAACACAAGGTCAACTGCGTTTTTCTTCGCGAAATCCACAACGCCGTCAATGTCCATCGCGTTAATGGCCACGCACTCGGCGTCTGCCGCAATGCCGCCGTTGCCCGGTGCGCACCACAGCTTTTCCGTTTTAGGGCTCTCTTTCAGCTTGCGGATGATCGCATGCTCACGTCCGCCGCTGCCGATAACCAGAATATTCATAATAAAAGCACCTCGCCTTTCGGATCAATGGTGGAACAGACGGATGCCCGTGAATGCCATGGCGATGCCATACTTGTTGCACGTATCGATGACGTTGTCGTCGCGGATAGAGCCGCCCGGCTGCGCAATAAATTCTACACCGCTCTTGTGTGCACGCTCAATGTTGTCGCCGAACGGGAAGAACGCGTCGCTGCCCACGGAAACGCCCTTAAACGTCGCAAGCCAAGCCGCTTTCTCCTCGCGGGTGAACACCTCCGGCTTCTCCGTGAAAAACTGCTGCCAAACACCGTCGCGCAGCACGTCGTCATGCTCCTCACTGATGTACACGTCAATGGTGTTGTCGCGGTCAGGACGGCGGATGCCCTCCTTAAACGGCAGATTCAGCACCTTCTCGTGCTGACGCAGATACCAGATGTCCGCCTTGTTGCCCGCAAGACGCGTGCAGTGGATGCGGCTCTGCTGGCCGGCGCCGATGCCGATGGCCTGACCGTCCTTCGCATAGCAGACGGAGTTCGACTGCGTGTATTTCAGCGTGATGAGGGAGAGCACTATGTCAAGCTTTGCGTCCTCCGGAATCTCTTTGTTTTCCGTCACAAGATTTGTCAGCATGTCCGCGTCGATTTTCAGCTCGTTTCTGCCCTGCTCAAACGTGATGCCGAAAACATCCTTGTGCTCAATCGGCTCCGGCTTGTAATCCGGGTCGATCTCGACGACATTGTATGTGCCCTTACGCTTTGTCTTTAAAATCGCAAGCGCTTCGTCCGTGTAGCCCGGTGCAATGATGCCGTCGGAAACTTCACGTGCCAACAGCGTTGCGGTTTCCTTATCGCATACGTCGGAAAGCGCTGCCCAGTCGCCGTAGGAGGACATTCTGTCCGCGCCGCGGGCTCTTGCATATGCCGTCGCAATGGGAGAAAGCTCCAGATCGTCCACAAAATAAATCTTTTTCAGCGTGTCGCTCATCGGCTTTGCCACAGCTGCGCCCGCCGGGCTCACGTGCTTAAAAGAGGCCGCCGCCGGCATGCCGGTTGCCGCTTTCAGCTCTTTTACAAGCTGCCAGGAGTTGAACGCATCCAAAAGGTTGATATAGCCCGGTCTGCCGTTCAAAACGCGAATCGGCAGGTCGCGACCGTCGTTCGTAAAAATTTTCGCCGGCTTCTGGTTCGGGTTGCAGCCGTATTTCAGTTCCAGTTCTTTCATAGTTTCCCCTCCGAAAAAATCACTTATTCTTGTTGACGATGCGGGTCTCAATCTTGCCCGTCTTCAAATTGATGAAGCGCGTGAACAAGGAGACCTTGTTGTCTTCGTTCAGGTTCGTCCACAGGTCATTCGTAAACGTGTCGATGTCGCCCTCAATCTTCACCGGCTTCGGCTCGCCCTCAAAGGACGGGATACGCGGTGCGCCGTCACACTTATACGTGTGGATGAAGTGGCCGAGGCCGTCCACCGGCGTATAGTCGAAGAAAAAGCTCTGCGGCGCGTCCGGGTTGCCCTCGCAGCTCTTCAAAATGGAAAGCTTATAGGTAAAGTCGCCATCCTTTAGCTTTACAAGGCCGGAAATTCTCGGCGTAAAGTTCGGGGCGTCCGGCTCAAACTTGCGGGTCTTCAACGCTTTTTTGAAGCTCTTGCCCGCCTTGAGGTATGTAAACACGGTATCCGTCTGGTCTCCGTTCGTCACAATGGTCTTGTTTGCCAAAACGCGCACCGGCGCATAAATGACAAGGGACGGGTCAGAAAGCTTTGCGGGGTCAAACGCTTCCGTGCGGATGCCGTCGCCCTGCTCCACAAACACGCGGTTGCGGGAGTTCACGCTGCGGCCCATAATGAAATACGCGATGACCGCATGCACGCCGTCCGCGCTTTTGCCGATGACGATGCCGCGGCCCGGGTATGCGTTGCCTGCAAGTTCCTTTTTAATATCCAGAATTTCCATGTATCCGTTTCCTTTCTATGTAAAGGGATGAATTATTCTTTAATCGTAACGATAGAGCCGTTCACGGAAAGCTTACCCGCGCAGAACAAAGACACTGCCTGCGGCAGAATCTTCCACTCCGCCTGCTCCATAATGCGGCGCTGCAGCGTCTCGGGCGTGTCGCCCTGCTCCACCGGCACCGCTTTCTGCAAGATGATCGGGCCGCCGTCGCACACCTCGTTTACAAAGTGTACTGTCGCGCCGGAGACCTTCACGCCGCGTGCCAAAGCCGCCTCGTGCACGTGCAGACCGTAATAGCCCTTGCCGCAGAACGACGGAATGAGCGCCGGGTGCACGTTGATGATCTTATTTTCAAACGCCTTCGTGAACTTCTCGTTCGTAATGGTCATAAAGCCCGCCAGAACAATTAAGTCCGTGTGCTTTTCTTTCAGCAAGTTTTCGAGCGCTTCGCTGTACGCGTCCACGTTTTCATAGTCGCTGCGCGCCAACACAACGCCCTCAATACCCGCGTTTTTCGCGCGCTCCAAGGCATAAACGCCCGGCTTGCTCGCCACAACCACGGAAATTTTACCGTTTTCGATTTTACCGGCTTTCTCCGCGTCGATCAGCGCCTGCAAATTCGTTCCGCCGCCGGAAACGAGGACTGCGATGTTCAGCACAGGATGACCCCCTCGTCTCCCTCAACCACTTCACCGATGACGAACGCCTTTTCGCCCGCATCATTCAGTGCCTTAATAGCCGCGTCCGCCGTCTCCTTGGAGACCGCCATGCACATGCCGACACCCATGTTGAACGTGTTGAACATGTCGCGCTCCGGAATGTTGCCCGTCTTCGCGATGAGGTCGAAGATCGGCAGCACCGGCACTGCGGAACGGTCCACCTTAGCGGTGAGGCCCTTCTTCATCATACGCGGAATGTTCTCGTAGAAGCCGCCTCCCGTAATGTGGGAGATCGCCTTCACGTCTGCCGCTTCAATGGCCGCCAGCGCAGGCTTTACATACAGGCGCGTCGGGGTCAGAAGTGCCTCGCCCAACGTGCAGCCGAGTTCTTCGTAATACGTTTCAAGCTTTTCTTTGTTCAGACCGAACACCTTTCTCACCAGAGAGAAGCCGTTCGAATGTACGCCGGAGGATGCCACGCCAACAAGCACGTCGCCCGCCTGCATCTTGGAGCCGTCAATGATCTTATCCTTATCTACAATGCCCACCGTAAAGCCCGCGAGGTCATAGTCGTCCTCCGGCATCACGCCCGGGTGCTCTGCGGTCTCGCCGCCGATGAGCGCGCAGCCGGACTGCACACAGCCCTCCGCAACACCCTTTACGATCTCTGCAATCTTCTCCGGCACGTTCTTGCCGCAGGCGATGTAATCGAGGAAAAAGAGCGGTTTTGCGCCGCAGCATACGACGTCGTTCACGCACATGGCCACGCAGTCAATGCCGATGGTGTCATGCTTGTCCAGCAGCATGGCCAGCTTCAGCTTGGTGCCCACCCCATCGGTGCCGGACACCAGCACCGGCTCACGTATGCCGGTCAGGTCCGGGGCGAACAACCCGCCAAAGCCCCCAATGCCGGACACTACCCCGGGGATCCTGGTCCGGGCCACGTGGGGGGCCATCAGCTTCACACCGGCGTAGCCTGCGGTGATGTCCACGCCGGACTTCCGGTAGCTCTCCGAATAACTCTCCATATCAGGTCCTCTCCCTCTCACTG
>OLOQ01001192.1_pt1 | contig 26008 bp, 22 predicted proteins | sample 1673101 | NCBI WGS metagenome assembly OLOQ01 (sample SAMEA3136754, study PRJEB25190) | human gut metagenome | biome: human gut; feature: human-associated habitat; material: faeces | place: Austria | collected 2013 | reverse complement strand
ACTGAAAGTAAAAGTGTTGCGCAAGCTATGCGTTTGACCGTTCCCCTTTGCGATATCGTTGCATCGCAAGGCGATTGCCAAAGCCAAAGGTTATTTGACAAAGGCGATTATATCGACTATCTGACAAATAAATATTGCAGGAAATGAGCAAAAACTGCTGTGGTGCAAAAGGGACACTGCCTATTTGTGGCGCTGTCCCTTTTGTTTCTTTCCGCGGGATTTGCCTTGGGCGCCAGAGCAAGCGTCCCGCGCGGCCCCAGGTTCCCCCTGGAGGCAATGTGTTGAAAAAAGTTTTCCATTCCCCGCAACCGCCCGCCCCGCAAAGGGGTTCTTATAGATGGAGGGACAAAGGAGAGGATGCCGTTTGAAAAAGGAGATTGACAGAAAGCTTCTGGCCGCCCTGCGGGCACATGAGCCCCGGGGGCTGGAGGAGGCCATCAACCGGTACGCCCCCTATGTGGCGGGGGTCATCAAGCGGGTACTGGGAAACTTGGGCACCCAGGAGGACCTGGAGGAGCTGAGCTCCGACGTGTTTGTGGCGCTGTGGCAGTCCGCGGAAGGACTGCGGGAGGACAGCGATTTAAAGCTATGGCTGGGGGTGGTGGCCCGCAACCGGGCCCTAAAGCACCTGCGGGCCCTGCGGCTGGAGCTGCCCCTGGAGGACGTTCCTCCCCGGCCCGGAGCCCACCCGGTTTTGGGAACGCCAGGAGGAAACCCAGCTGGTGCGCCAAGCGCTGCTGCGCCTCTCGCCCACCGACCGGGACATCTTCCTGCGGCACTACTACTGGCGGCAGACGGTGGCCCGCATCGCCGAAGAGCTGGGCATGAACCCCTCCACGGTGAAAAGCCGCCTGAAACGCGGGCGGGAGAAGCTGCGGAACACTTTGAAAAAGGAGGATGCGTGATGCGAGATTTGGAACGCCTGTTGACCGGCGCCTATCCCGAGGGCCTGCGGGACGTCCCCCCCGCCCCGGTGCGGAAAAGCGCCGTCCGGGACAAGACCTTTGAAAAGCTGGGGCTGGAGCGCCCGGAGCGGCAGCCCCTCCCCCACGAGCAGTGGAGCCAGGCGGAGCCCGTGGTAAAGCGCCGCCGCCCCTGGGCCATGGTGGCCGCCTGCCTGGCCGTGGTGGCTTTGGTGGGCGCGGCCCTGTGGGCACTGCCCTTGGCGGCTGCCCCGGGCCAGGGGCAAAGCGGCCCCCTCCCCGCGGGCACCTATTTGGAGTGCTCGGTGACGGAAGCCGCCTTTGACGAGGAAAGCTGGAGCATGGTCCTCACCGCGGAGGCCACCACAGACTTGGACTTGGACAATCCCAACGCCGCCACGGGCTACGGCATCAGCGCCAACGTGGCCATGACCACCGATTACAGCCGCATTTCTTTCGGCGGCCTGGACCCGGACACCCTCACCCGCTGGACGGAAACCGGGGAGAACACCTACCGCTGCGAGGGCATCCTGGTGGAGGTAGACCCGGAGTTCCAGATGGTGAACGTGCTCATAGGCCAGCTGGATTTGAACCTGGAGCTGTACGTGGGCTTTGGGGAGCAGAACACCGCCGGGCTCTGGGAGGATTTCCTGCTGGCGGACGCCCCCTTCACGCTGGAGCTGCCCATGCCGGAGGGCAGCCGCTTAGACTTTGTGCGGCCCAATCCCCCCGCCACCTACTTTACCTGCCAGGCGGTGGAGGCCGCTTTCAGCCAAGAGCAGCAGGCGCTGGTCTTCACCCTGGAGGCCCAGACGGACATGGATTTGGACAATGCCGACTGCCAGTCTTTGTACAGCTTTTTGTACACCCTCACCTTCCAGGGGGAAAACGGCGCCTACCAATACCCCAGCTACGACGGCGCCACCGTGGACGCCCTGGCCCACTGGACCCAGACCGGGGAGGACACCTACCGCTGCGAGGGCTTCACCGTCCCCGTGGACCTGGCCCTTCTGGCGGAGCAGGGCATCACCGGCACAGCCGCGGGCACCTTGGATTTGGTGGTCACCGACACGTCCTATATGGGCGCCGAAGATACCTGGCAGTTCTTCCCCTCGGTGGAGTTTGCCGTGGAGCTGGAGGAAACCAGCGCGCCTGTCTCCTTTGAAAGCGCCCAGGAGGAAGTCTACTACAAAATGCTCAACAGCATGGACTATTTCACCACCACCCGGGTCAGCTTTACAGAGGTGCTCCCAGGCTTTGACGAGGAGCTGGCGTACACCATTGAAACAAACCTGGACACCAGCATCGCCCACCAAACGCTCACAAGCTCCGATGACCCTGACTTTTCCCTAGAAACCTACGCCGACGGCACAACCGTGTGGGAGTATAACAACCAGGCTAAAACCGTAACTTCCGAAGGCAATGTGGAAAAGCGCCGCACCTTGGAAGAGGAGTGGCCCGGGATAACAGAGCGGTATTCCATCGACGAAAACGGCGACCCCCATTACCGTTACCGGGGCAACCCCACCAACGTTTCCGGTGCCGAGGAATGCCTGCTCCCCCAAACGTGGGCCTTTGGCCTTCTGCCGGAGAAAGACCTGTGGGTTATAGAGGGCTCCCTGGAATACTGCGGCCGCACATGCTACGACATTGTGGGCACCGTGCGGGACAGCTACGCCGCCCAAATCGGGGCCGACCAGTTCCGGATGTACGTGGACCGGGAGACAGGCATCCTCTTGATGCTGGACGCCTGGAACGACCAGGGCAGCGCCTTCTCCGTGACCGTTACGGAAATCACAGTGGACGACCCCTCCATCTGCGCCGCCTTCGACTATGACATGAGCCCCTACCAGGATTACACCCAAAGCACCGGCCCTTCCCTTGGCGTCATCGGCAGCGAAGACGGCCCCACGGTGGTGTACTCCGCCCCGTAAAACAAATGCAAAAGAGCCCCCCACCCGGGAGGCTCTTTTCTTTATTATTTATAGTATGCGGAGACGGGCTTCCGCCCCTTCGCGAAGGTCGGCACGGCTTCGCGGCTTATCCCTTCAATTCCACCCGGCGGATTTTGCCGGAGATGGTCTTGGGCAGGTCCTCCCGGAACTCCACAATGCGGGGGTACTTGTAGGGGGCGGTGTTCTTCTTGACGTAGTTCTGGATCTCTTTCTTCAGCGCGTCGGTACCCTCGGTGCCCTTGGTCAGCACGATGATGGCTTTTACCACCTGGCCCCGCACCGGGTCGGGGGCACTGGTGACGGCGCACTCCAGCACATAGGGCAGCTCCATGATGACGCTTTCAATCTCGAAGGGCCCAATGCGGTAGCCGGAGGACTTGATCACGTCGTCGGTGCGGCCCACATACCAGAAGTAGCCGTCCTCGTCCCGCCAGGCGGTGTCGCCGGTGTGGTAGACCCCGTCGCTCCAGGACTCCTTGGTCTTTTCCTCGTCCCGGTAGTAGCCCATGAACAGGCCGCAGGGCACGGCCTTGTCCGTGCGCACCACGATTTCGCCGGTTTCGCCCACCGGGGCGGGGGTGCCGTCGGGCAGGACGATGTCCACATCGTACAAGGGGCTGGGAATGCCCATAGAGCCTGTCTTGGGCACGGTTCCCACCGGGTTGTACACGGTCAGGGTGGTCTCTGTCTGGCCGAAGCCCTCCATCAGCGTCAGGCCCGTGGCCCGCTTCCACTGCTCGAACACCTCGGGGTTCAAGGCCTCCCCGGCGGTGGTGGAGTACTCAATGGAGGACAAATCGTACTTGCTCAAATCCTCCTTGATGAAGAACCGGTACATGGTGGGCGGCGCGCAGAAGGTGGTGATGTGGTATTTCGCGAACATGGGCAAAATGTCGTGGGCGTCGAACTTGTCGAAGTCGTAGGTGAAGATGGCGGCCTCGTTCATCCACTGGCCGTAGTACTTGCCCCACAGCGCCTTGCCCCAGCCTGTGTCGGAGATGGTGAAGTGCAGGCCGTCGGGGTTCACGTTGTGCCAGTACTTGGCGGTGATGTAGTGGCCCAAAGCGTATTTATAGTTGTGCTCGGCGATTTTGGGGTAGCCCGTGGTGCCGGAGGTGAAGAACATCAGCATGGGGTCGCTGCCGCAGGGGGCGTCGGGCTTGCGCTCATAGGTGTCGGGGAAGGCTTCCACTTCCTTGTCGAAGTCGTGCCAGCCCAGGCGGTTCTCCCCCACCATGATCTTCACTTCCACGCTGGGGCAGTTTTTCGCGGCCTTCTCCGCCTCGTCAGCCACCTGGCCGTCGGCGGTGCAGAGGATGGCCTTTACCCCGGCGGCCTTAAAGCGGTAGTCGAAGTCGTGCTCCATCAGCAAATTGGTGGCGGGGATGATGACGGCACCCATCTTGTGCAAAGCGGTGATGACAAACCAGAACTGGTAGTGGCGCTTTAACACCACCATCACCCTGTCGCCCCGCTGAATGCCCAGGCTTTCCAGGTAATTGGCGGTTTTCGCGGACCACCGGCTGATGTCGCCAAAGGTGAAGCGGCGCTCCACCTTGTCCCGGCTGATGTGGAGCATGGCCAGCTTGTCCGGGGACTTCTCCGCCAGCTTGTCCACAATGTCAAAGGCGAAGTTGAACTTCTCCTCGTTCTCAAAGCGGATGGATTTGAGGATGCCGTTTTCGTCCAACTCAGTTTTGACAAAAGGCGTGGAGACAGTCTCCCTGTCTTGGCGGGCCAGCTTCTGGTCGATGAGCCGCTGGAACCTGTCCTGCTCCGGGGCGAACTCCTCGGCGCCCTTCATGACGATGGCGTAAAACTGGCACTCGGCGCCCTCGGTGGCAATCATGCCGTGGGGGGTGGCGGAGTTGTAGTAGATGGAGTCCCCCTCGTGGAGCACCTCAATGTGGTTGCCCACCTGCACCTTCATGGCGCCTTTCAAAATGATGTCCAGCTCCTGGCCCACGTGGGTGGAAAGCTTGATGGCCACCTTCTGCTGGGCCTCCTCATAGGGCATGGTGACGAAGAAGGGCTCGGCCGTCTTGTTTTTAAACAAGGGGGCCATGTTCAGGTACTTAAAGCCCTGCCGCCGGGTGATGGGCAGGCCGTCGCCCTTGCGGTTGACGGTGTAGCTGGACAAGGTGGGGGACACGCCCTTAATCAAGTCGGTGGGGTCAATGCCAAAGCGCTGGGCGCACTTGTAGATAAAGGTGAAGCTGAAGTCCTTCTCCCCGGCCTCGCACTGCTGGTACTCCTCCAGGGGGACGCCGGTGCACTTGGCCATTTCCCCTTCGGAAAGGCCGGTGATTTCCCGCATGGTGCGGATGCGCTCCGCCACCTCTGCCAGTTGTGTTTTCAAATCGGTTTTTTCCATGGTTGTGCTCCTTTCTGTCCGACCGCATGCCGCTTTCCGGCGTGTTTTTGTCCGGCGCTGGCCTCCGAACACAGGCAAAATAAAAAGCCCGCCTCAAGGAAAGTTTTTCCTTGAGACGGACTGAAAATCCGCGGTACCACTCAAATTGCGCAAACGCGCCACCTCGTCGGGCTCCAGCAAGCCCTATGCACTAACGCAGCATACGCGGGAGACGCCTACTTTCCACGGGGGATTTGGGGCCTCCGGCTCGGAAGGGATTGTCACGGGCGCCTTCCACCGGCTTGCACCTACCGCCGGCTCTCTGCAGGAAGGGACGCCTGGACGCTCTTCGTCACAGCCTTTCCCTGGCTTTGTCGCCAAAGCCCATTCACTTGTGGTTCTTTTATACCCTACACCATTTTTTGCAGGATGTCAAGAGGGAACTTTCAAAAACTTTTCCCAACCGGGCGGAATCACCGGGTGGCGACCTCCAGCTCTTGGATGCCCTTTACAATCATCTCCACGGTGACCTCGTAGGGCCACTTGCGCACGTCGATGCCCTGCAGGGCCTTTTCCGCCACGGCGGACAGATCCTCGGGCTTGGCGTGGATGTCCGAAAGCCGGGTGGGCAACCCAATAGACCGGTTGAAGGCCAGCACCTTGTCCCGCTCCTGGTACTTTTTGTCAATGGTGAGCATGGCCAAAATGCCGTAGGACACCACTTCCCCGTGGAGGTGGTGGTGCTCCTCGGTGCTGGGCAGGATGGTGAAGCCGTTGTAGATGGCGTGGGCCAGACCGGTGGTGTAGTCCACCTGGACGAAGTTGGACACCAGCCCCGTGGAGACGATGACGCTCAAAATAATCTCCGTCAGCTCGTAGGTGACCTGGTGGGCTTGGCAGTCCGCCATGGCCTTTTGGCCCCAGCGGAGGATGGGCTCGGCGCACATGGAGCTGAGGGCGATGCCCATGGCGTCGGAGTGGGAGGGCACGTCCCCCCGGGAGGAGGTGGTGCACTCAAAGTGCTTGGCCATGGTGTCCCCCATGCCAGCCCACAGGTACTTCACCGGGGCGTCGGCGATAATCTGCGGGTCGATGAAGATGTGACTGGGCGGGATTTTGGAGAAGGAATACTCCCGCAGGCTGCCGTCCGGGTGGTACAAAATGCCCAGGCTGGTGCAGCCCGCGCAGGTGGAGGCGATGGTGGGGAAGGTGAAAAAGGGCCGGTGGGTCATGTGGGCCAGCACCTTCACCGTGTCGATGGCCTTGCCGCCGCCCACGGCAAAGAGCATATCCGCCTGGGCCACCTGGGGCTGGAGCTTGGCGATGTTCTCCACCGAGGCCTCTCCCCCGTACCAGTAGGTGCCGGTGATTTCCACCGCCGAGCCCGCCGCCCGGCGGATTTTCTCCTCCGCTGCGGCCAGGGCCCGCTTGCCGCCGATGATGGCCGCCTTCTTTCCAAAGGGGGCGCACACGGCGGGGATGTTCTGATAGGCGTCCTCCCCGATGGTGTAGCCGGGGAACAATGTCTCTTGGAAATTCATAGTCAGCAGCCTTCTTTCTCAAACTGGCCTGCGGGGGCGGGGGTGGTTTCTTCTTCCGGTTCCACGGCTTCCGCGGCCTGGCGGGCCTGTACGGCCTCCTCATAGGAGCGGCCCTGGGCCTGGGGGTGTTCCTTCAAATACTTGCGGTTTTTGTACACGCCCACGGTGAGGAAGGGCACGATCACCACGGCGATGGCAAAGTAGCCGCAGTAGCCGTAGCCGTACTTGATGATGTTGGAGAGCCCCACCAAAGAGATGGTCATGGACAAGACGATGATAAAGGCCGCCACCACCGCGCTGCGGGCCGGGGCAAAGGTGATTTTCCGGAACAGGGGCAGCTTCTCAAACCGGGCCACAAAGCCGAAGGTGGTGGTCACCCCGGTGGAGATGAGACACAGCAGCAGGCACACGCCGTACACCACCGTCAGCCAGCCCATGCCCATCTCCCGGCACACCGTGAGGGTGGGGATGACCGTGCCGCCCTCCACCGAGGTGTAGAACCCCTGCCAAGAGAGGAGCATGAAAATGGACAGCACCAAAGCCACAGCGTTCATGGCGAAGGAAATCCACATGGAGCGGGAGCAGGCCTTTTTGGTGGTGAGGGGCGTGCCGCAGGCAATCATGGTGGGCAAGGTGACGCACTGGAAGCCCGCGTAGGTAAAGCAGTTCAAAATGGCCTGGGGCACGTTGCCAAAGCCCTGGGTTTGGAAGTCCTGCCAGAGGACCTGCTGCAAATCGCCCCTCCAGGCGATGCCCACGGCGTAGATGGCCACCGCCGTCACCAAAATGGCAATGCCCATGTAGGTGCTGGCCATGCGCACCAGGTCCGCGCCGAAGATGGTCAGGCACAGCACCAGCATCCCCACCAGGAAGATGCCCGCGTAGTAGTTCAGGCCGAAGTACTCCGAAAGGGCCGAGGCCGCCCCGGAGATGGCCGCCGCCACCGCCATGAGCACCATGATGTAGAAGAACACCTCGAACAGGACGTACAGCTTGTCAAAGGGGTGGTACAGGGTTTTGAACAAATCCTTGTAGCTGGTGAGGCCCCGGGAGTTATACAGCAACATGGCCTCCCGCATGGTGAGGGTCAGCAGCAGCATGGCGCCCACAGCGCTGATGGGCCCCAGCCAGCCCAAGCCCACGTAGTAGGTGTGGGCCTGGTTGCCGGTGGCAAAGCCGCCCCCCGCGTGGGCGGAGAACAGCACCGCCCCCACCGAGAACAGCACGGCAAAGGGGATTTTCGTTTTGGTTTTTTGCATGGGGACACAGCCTCCTTCAATGGATTTTTCCCCAGGCAACAAAAAAGCTCCCTCGCCTTTCTGCCCAGGGTGGACAGAAAAGACGAAAGAGCAACCTTCCGCGGTACCACTTTTCCTTCGTTTCCAAAAGGGGAAACGCACTTTGCGGGTACGGGCCGGCAGCCTGGCCAGCTGGATACCCCTGCGTTGCTAACGGGCGCAACCCCGTCCGGGCCTACTTGCTTCGGCACGGCCGCTCGGCGGTCAGTTCGGCCAGGGGCCTTCTGAATGCCTCGCACCAACCGGCATCTCTCTGGCAGGGCCCCTGCGCTTACTACTCCGCGTCCTCGCGTTGTCTGCTTGATAAAATAGCACAGCCCGCCCCACTTTGTCAACCACTTTTTTGAAATTTAACTTTAAAAATCTTGCAAAACCCCTTGAAAGCCCTCCCCCGCCGCGGGGGAAGCTGCACAAAAAACATCCCCGGTTTTCACCAGGGATGCTTGTAAAACCTAGCCTTACTGCTCCTTCTGGGGCAGCCCCTCGATGAGGTCGGCGGTGGGCTCCAGCCAGTCGCCCTCAAAGAGCTCGATAGCGCCCCTATCGCAGGCGGCGGCCAGCTTGGGCTCCATGGGCAGCTTGCCCAGCACCTTAAGGCCATACTTGGCAGCCACCTCGTCGATGTGGCTCTCGCCAAAGACGTGGATTTCCCGGCCGCAGTCGGGACATTTCACATAGCTCATGTTCTCCACCAGGCCCAGCACGGGGACGTCCATCATCTTGGCCATCTCCACCGCCTTGGAGACGATCATGCCCACCAGCTCCTGGGGGGAGGTGACAATGAGGATGCCGTCCAGGGGCAAGGACTGGAACACGGTCAGCGGCGCGTCGCCGGTGCCGGGAGGCATATCCACAAACATGTAATCCACGTTGCCCCAGATGACGTCGGTCCAGAACTGCTTGATGGCCCCGGCGATGACGGGCCCGCGCCACACCACGGGGGAGGTCTCCTCCTCCAGCAGCAGGTTGATGCTCATCACCTTGATGCCGGTCTTGGTGGCCACGGGATAAATGCCGTTTTCATCGGAGAGGGCCCGCTGCTTCATGCCAAAGCACTTGGGGATGGAGGGGCCGGTGATGTCGGCATCCAGCACAGCCACATCGCTGCCGCGGCGGCGCAGGCTGGTGGCAAGCAGAGAGGTGACGAGGCTTTTGCCCACGCCGCCCTTGCCGCTGACCACGCCGATGACCTTTTTCACATGGCTTAAGTCGTTGGTTTTCTCCAAAAAGCTTTGGGGCTGCTGCCGGGAGGGGCAGTTCTCCCCACAGCTGGAGCAATCGTGGGTGCAATTTTCGCTCATTGGCAGATTCATCCTTTCTCATGGCCCGGGGGCTGCCCGGGGTGTCTTTCTCTATTGTACCCCTTTTTACAAAAAAGTAAAGTAGCCGCGCCTAGAAAACCTCCCAGCCCCGTGGTATACTGACAGTGAAACCACACAGGGAGCATGGGAGGCCTTTGTATGAGCACACAGAAGAAATGGAAGCTGGCGCAAATGCTGTGCCTGGCCGTGATGCTGGCGGGCGTCATCGGCCTGGGGGTATCTGTCTTTGGGGAGGCGGGGCCCGCCGCGCCCTGGGGCATCGCCGCCCTGGCGGGCCTGTGGGGCAACCTGGCGTGCGTCCTGGCCCAACGCTGCCGGAAGGGGAAGTAAGCGGCCATAGCAAAACCAACGGCGCGGACGTGCGGCAGCGTCCCCAGCAAGCGCGGCGTTCAGCCGCCGCTCCGTGGCGCGAAGAGACAGCGGAGGCACTCCGCTGTGGGGCAACCTGATGTGCGTCCTGGCCCAGCGCCGCCGGAAGGGGAAGTGAATCTCAGCCCTGGGGGCCGGGCAGGCCTTCCGGGGACTGCCGGGCGACGGGCAGCTCAAACCAGAAGGTGCTGCCCTGGCCCAGGGTGCTGGTGACGCCATAGGTGCCGCTGTGCATATCCAGAATGTTCTTCACAATGGACAGCCCCAGGCCGGAGCCCATCTGGGCCCGCTTGTGCTCCTTGTCCACCTTGTAGTAGCGCTCCCAGATGTCTTTCAGCTTCTCCGGGGGGATGCCCTCGCCGGTGTCGGTGACAGACACCCGCACCTTGCCCTGCCACAGCTCTTGGCGCAGGGTGATGGTCTTGTCCTTGCCCGAGTAGGTGATGGCGTTGTTGACCAGGTTGTACACCACCTGGGAGATTTTCAGCTCGTCGGCGTCCACCCACACCTCCTCCCGGTAGAGGAAGGGGAAGTGGTAATCCGCCAGCTTGTCATACCGGTGCAAAATGCCCCGTATGCTTTCCGTAAGGTTGAAGCGGGTCTTTTCCAGGGGCAGCACGCCGGCCTCCAGCTTGGAGAGGTCCAGCAGGTCGTTGACCAGGTTGGTCAGCCGTTCCGCCTCGTCGATGATAATCTGCACGTTTTCCGGGGTGTTCTCCCCAGGCAAATCCCGCATGACCTCGCTGTAGCCCTTAATCATGGTCAGGGGGGTGCGCAGGTCGTGGCTGACGTTTGCCAGCAAATCCCGGCGCAGGCCCTCCACCTTGGAGAGCTCCCCGGCGGCGTAGTTTAACGTGCGTGCCAGCTCCCGGACCTCCCGGGCGCCGTGTTCCCCAAAACGGATGGCGTAATCCCCCTTGGCCAGCACCTTGGCGGACTCGTTGATGTCCGCCAGGGGCCGGGAGATGCGCCGGGCAATAAACAGCGCCAGCAGCACGCCCATGGCCGCCATCACCACGGTGAGGGTGGTCACCTGCACCTGCAGCGTCTCCTTGAGGGAATCCACCGGGGTGATGGCGCTTTCCAGCAGCACCATGCGGTTGAGCCCCGAGGGCGTGCGGGTGATGGTGACATAGAGGATGACCTCATCCTGGGTGCCGTCCTGGTTTACAAAGGGGGAGCGGGCCACCATCAGCTGGTCTCCCCCTTTCAGGTTCACCTCGTTGAACAGGTTGGACATATTCAGCCGGGAGCGGGAGAGGTTCTCCAAATAGCTCTCCTTCTCGCTGGCTTTCCAGCCGGAGAGCATCTGGCCGTGCTCGTCGGTGACCACAATGTTGATGCCTGTGTTCAAGCACATCTGGCGCACCTGCTCGTTCATGTCGCTGGCCTCCAGGGCGTGCTGCACCGTCTCGGCGGTGGCCTTCACCTCGGTGGTCTTTACAGCCCGGTAGAAGGGGTCCAGCAGCACAATCTGGAACAGCCACAGCAGCGCCGCCACCACCAGGATGAAAATGCCGAACCCGCAGAGGATCTGCCCCCAGATGCCCAGGGGGCGCCGGGTCCTCAAAAGACGCTCACTTGCCTTCAAAACGATACCCCACCCCTCTCAAGGTGACAATCAACTTGCTGTAGGGCCCCAGGGAGCGGCGCAGCAGCTTGATGTGGGTGTCCAGCGTGCGGTCGTCGCCATAGAAGTCGTAGCCCCACACGTTGGTGATGAGCATCTCCCGGGTGAGGGCGATGTTCTTGTTCTGGGCCATATACACCAGCAGGTCGTACTCCTTGGGGGAGAGCTCCACCCGCTGGCCGTCCACGGTGACGATGCGGGCGTCCAAATCGATGGAGAGCCCCTCAAAGGTGAGCACGTTGCGCCGGTGCTCCTCCCCCTGGGGGTTCACCCGGTTCATAATGGCCGTGACGCGCATCATCAGCTCCTTGGGGGAGAAGGGCTTTACCACATAGTCGTCCACCCCCAGCTCGAAGCCGTGGATGCGGTCGTATTCCTCGCCCCGGGCCGAGAGCATCAGCACCGGGGTGTTGCAGGTTTTGCGAATCTCCGCCACGGCGGAGAAGCCGTCCAGCTCGGGCATCATCACGTCCATGATGATGATGTCATAGGCCCCTGGGTGACGGCGGCACAGCTCCACGGCCTCCATGCCGTTTTCCGCCTCTGTCACCTGGTTGCCCTCAAATTCAGCGTATTTCCGGATGAGCGAGCGAATCATCTCCTCGTCGTCCACCACTAGAATGCGGTACATCCATCCACCCCTTTTCGCAAGTTGCCCGGGCGCAAAACGGCCCGGCCTTCCATGTTTTCTACAGCACAGTATAGCGCCCTTCTGTGAAGCCCCGGTGAACGCCGCCGGAAAACCTGGCAAAGCCTGGGCGCCATGTGGTTTAGTATAGCGTAAGGTCCAGTTTTTTTCAAGGTTTGGCACCTTTTCCTGTTGACTTTTTGGAAAAAAGAGGGTATGATGATTCTAGGGAAAGTATCTATAAATATAGAGAAGCTTTGTCTAAATATTAGTTTCTTTGGATAAGGAGGAATCTGTATGCTGCCTGTCATCACCATCTCCCGCCAGTATGGAAGCGGAGGCCACGAGGTGGGCGAGAAAGTTGCCCAAAAGCTGAACCTGCCCTTCTATGACAAGGCCCTAATCGCCATGGCCGCCAAGAAAAGCGGCCTTTCGGAGGAGGTTTTCGCCGACGCCGACGAAAAGGCCACCAGCAGCCTGCTGTATTCCATGGTAATGGGCAGTTACGCCTTTGGGGCGCGGGTGCCCGGCATCAACGAGATGCCCATCAACGACAAGCTGTTCGTCCTGCAGTCGGACATCATCAAGAAGGCGGCCAAAGAGGGGCCCTGCGTCATCATCGGCCGGTGCGCCGATTACATCCTGCGGGAGCACGAGAACTGCCTGAACGTGTTCGTCCACGCCGACAAGGCCGCCCGCATCAAGCGCATTGTGGGCCTGGGCCACTGCGAGGAGAAGAAGGCCCCCGATTTCGTCACCAAAAAGGATAAGCAGCGGGCCAACTACTACAACTTCTACTCCAACAACCGCTGGGACGACCTGCTCAATTACGACCTGACCATTGACACCTCCCGGTTCTCTGTGGACATGGCGGTGGATTTGATTATTGACGCGGCCAAAAAGCTGGACGTCTAACGCACTGTGTACAAGGTCATAGCGACCCCCTATATTCCCTGAAAGCCGGGGACGGAAGGGCAAAACGCCTTTTCGTTCCCGGCTTTTCCTTTTCAAACGGGCCAAAGCGTGCTATAATGGCCCCAAAAAGCGGGAAGCGCCCCCACGCCTTGGGCCCGCGCCTTCCCCTTTCACAGCCCCATAAGACTGCAAAGGGAGTGTCCCATGAAGAAATTGTTCAACCGAATCACCGAAAAGCAAGCCCGTGTCCTCACCCTGTGCCTGCTGGGGGCGGCGGCGGTGCTGCTGGGCGCCGCCCTGTGGCTGAACCTGCGGGCCGGGGGCAGCGGCACCACCTTGACCACCTACGCCATGGGCTCTTACATCCAGCAGACGGTCTATGGCGCCGGGGCCGAGGAAGCCGCCCGGCAGGCCTCCTCCGCTGTGACAGAGCTGGAAAACTTGATTTCCTGGCGGGTGGAGGACAGCGACATCGCCACCCTGAACCAAGAGGCCGGCGGGGAGTTCCAGGACATCGACCCCCAGACCTGGGACATCCTCAACACCGCCTTGCAGGTGTGCCAGGCCAGCGGCGGGGCCTTTGACATCACCATTGCCCCCATCAGCTGGCTGTGGGATTTTGACGAGGAGCCCCACCTGCCCCAGGCCTCCACCATCGAGAGCCTGCTGCCCGCGGTGGATTACACCCAGCTCTCCCTGCAAGAGGACGGCACCGCCGCCTTGCGGTCCAGCTCCTCCGCCTTGGATTTGGGCGCCGTGGGCAAGGGCGCCGCCTGCGACGCCGCCGTGGCCGCCTACCAAGAGGCCGGCGTGGAGCGGGCCGTGGTCTCCGTGGGGGGCAGCGTAGGCGTCTACGGGGAAAAGCCCTTTGGGCAGAAGTGGCAGGTCAGCGTCCGCAACCCGGACACCGACGGCGCCTTGGGGGTGCTGTCCGTGTCCAGCGGGTTCCTGTCCACCTCGGGCAGCTATGAGAAGCAGTTTACAGAGGACGGCGTCACCTACCACCACCTGCTGGACCCCTCCACCGGCTACCCCGCGGACAGCGGCCTGCTGTCCGTCACCGTGTGGAGCGGCAGCGGCGCCCTCAGCGACGCCCTGTCCACCGCCTGCTTTGTGCTGGGCCTGGAGGACAGCCTCCCCCTGCTGGAGCAGTTTGACAGCCAGGCCCTGTTCATCACCCAAGAGCGCCAAATCTACCTGACCAGCGGCCTGGAGGACGCGTTCACTTTGAGCTCCGGGGACTACATCCTGGCAGGCACGGTGTGAGGCGCCCATGGAAGGGAAGAAATTCCTCTCCCCCCGGGGGATGGTGCTGTGCGGGGCGCTGCTGCTGGCGGCGGGGGCGCTGTACCTGGCGCTGTCCCTGCTGCCCCAGGGGACAGTGGCCGTGGTGGAGCAAAACGGCCAGGAGGTGGCCCGCCGGGAGCTCTCCCAGCTGACGGGGCCGGAAACCCTGTCCCTCACCGGGGAAAACGGCGTGGAGGTGACCATCACCTTCACCCCCCAGGGGGCGGCGGTGACAGCCTCCACCTGCCCGGACCAGGTGTGCGTGCAAACAGGGCAGCTCACCCGGGCGGGGGAGTCCGCCATCTGCCTGCCCGCCCGTGTCACCCTCCGGCTGGAGGGCGGCGGGGACTCCGTGGACGCCACGGTCTATTAAAGGAGGCGGAACGGATGAAACAGAAAGCGGGCCGTGTGGCCTTTACCGGGCTGTTGGCCGCTTTGGCCATTGCCCTTTCCTTTTTGGAGGGGCTCCTCCCCCCTCTGCCCATGATGCCCCCCGGGGCCAAGCTGGGGCTTTCCAACCTGGCCACCATGTACGCCGCCGGCAGCCTGGGCCTGCCCAGCGCCTTGTTTTTGGCGGTGTTCAAAGGTGTGTTCGCCTTGGTGACCCGGGGAGGCATGGCCGGGCTGATGAGCCTTTCCGGCGGGGTTGTCAGCACGGTGGTGATGTGGCTACTGCTGAAAAAAGCCAACGCCTCTTTGGGGGTGGTGGGCGTCTGCGGGGCCTTGGCCCACAACGCCGCCCAGCTGTGCGTGGCCTACTTCCTCACCGGCACCAGCGTGGCCTTTTACGTGCCCTTCCTGGTGCTGTTCGGCGTGCTCACCGGGCTGCTGACAGGTCTGGTGCTCAAGCTGACGCTGAAGCCCTTGGAGCGCCTGCAAAACATCCTGAAGTGAAACTCTTTTCGCGAACACAAAAGCACCTCCCCAGGGCAGCGCGCCCGCGGAGGTGCTTTTTCAAGCTGTTGTTCTCGTTTCAGTCCATCACTTCACCTGGCAGCCGCCCCATTCCACCACCGTGAAGCCGCTGCGCTCCGGGCCGGCCAGCTCCTGCGGAGGAAGCTCCACCGGCTCCTCCAGAGGCTTCCAGGCCATGAACACCCGCAGCACCGTGTCGGGGGTTGGGGTAATGGCCAGCTGCGCCGCTTCCGTGTAGGCGTCGGACTGGAAAGCGATGAGGTTATAGGGGTTTTCCTCCATCTGGGGCAGCCAATAGACAATAAACTCGTTGGCCTCCCGGCGGGTGAGCCCCAGCTGGCTTAAGGCGTCCTCCAAAAAGGCCGCGGTGTCCTCCCCGGCAACACAGGCCCCCTGGGAGAAGTCATACTCCACGTTGTCCTTGCCCTCCCAGTAGAGATAGCTGTAGGTCTGGCCCTCTCCGTCTGTCAAGGTGCCGTCTGGGCTGGCAATCACGGTCCAGCCGTCGTTGTAGGCAGGGTACGTGCAGGTCAGCTCCCCGGCGTAGTCCAGCTGTACCGTGACCTGGGTCTCCTCCTCCGGGTAGAGGTAGACCACCGGCTTGGCGTCATACTGCTCCTCCGGTTCATCCGCCTGCTTCTCTTGGCAGGCGGCAAGGCTGCCTGCGCAGGCCAGCGCCAACAAAAGCGCGGCCCAGCGGTTCCCTTTTTTCATGGCTCCATTCTCCTTTCTCTACGCTGCCGTTTCTTCCCGGCCAGGGCAGGCCTCTCCCAGGGGCGCCGCCCTGGCTATTCCACTAAAAGTATAGCGCTTTTCTCGAAAAAATACAATATCATTTCCTGACATTCCGGTTTTTTGTGGATTTTATGTGTCCAATTCCCCGCAGTAGAGGGTGCGGCTCTGGCTGTCGTAGACAGCGGCGGTGAAGTTTTGGGACGGCCGCTCCATGACCCCCTGGGCGGTGTAGCTTTCCGTCTGATCATCGCAGAAGAACCAATAGCCCTCCTCCACCTGAGGGAACAGGGGGCCGCCGTCCTTGCCAGTGAGGTAGGGATTGACACTGATATAGGCCCCCTCCTGGGCTTTCTCTATCCCCTCCGTGCCATAGAGAAGGTACCGGACATCGTTGTCCAGGGGCAGGGCGTGCCATCCCTGGGCGGTTTGAAGGGATTCCTCAAATGCCGCAGCGTCCTCTGGAGAGAAGGCGATCTCCCAATACTCTGTGCCGTCGCTCATGCCCCCGTGATCGTCCCAATGGTCTTGCAGTGTGCCCTGGGACGCGTTTACTCCCAGGCTCTCCGGCAGGGAGACTGTTTCCCCGCAGGCCGCGCTCCACAGGGCCAACAGAAGAGCCAAGCATAACAGCATCGTTCGCTTCACAGCACTCATCTCCTTTTTCTCTGTTATAGCACTTTTTCCCGAAGCCCACAAGGTCCTGACTTTTCCGGCGAAAACTGGGTGTTGACAAAACACCTATTGACCGCTATAATGAAGAAAGACTTTTATCAATAAAGAGAGGTACATACTGACATGGACGACGGCGACAGTCACCCTGCCAGCGACAACTTTAACCAGATACAATGCGTGGAGAAGCATAACTTGCTGCTGCGGCCCTGGAGAGGCGCGGCGGCAGGCTATGCTTTTTTGTGCTTTCCTGGAAAGTTTTATCCCCGAAACTAGCGGGCAGGCGCTGCAAGCAGAGCGAGAAGAGAGAATCAGCAACACATAAAAAGGAGTGCACATTTTTTGGAAATCTTACTGCAAGTTATACTGATATTGGTCAACGCCTTTTTCGCCGGTACGGAAATGGCTGTTGTGTCCCTAAACGCCACCAAGCTGCGAAAAATGCAGGAGGAAGGCGACAAAATTGCCGGGAAACTGTTGAGCATGGTGGAGGATTCCTCCGCCTTCCTGTCCACCATCCAGGTGGCCATTACCCTGGCCGGCTACCTGGGCGCCGCCTTTGCCGGCGAGAACTTTGCCCCGGTGCTTTCCAGCTGGCTGTACAACGACCTGGGCTTCCAGCTCATCCCCCTAACCGCCTTAAACAGCGTTGCCATCATCATCATCACCATTATCCTGTCCTACTTCACGCTGGTGTTTGGCGAGCTGGTTCCCAAGCGCATTGCCCTGCAAAAGTCCTATGAATGGGCCAAAATGGCCTGCGGGGTCATCCGGGGCATGGCCTTTGTGCTGCGGCCGGTTATCTGGCTGCTGTCTGTCTCGGTCAACGGCGTGCTGCGCCTGCTGCACATGAAGGTGGAGGCCGAGGAGGAAAACGTCACCGAGGATGAAATCCGCATGATGGTGGACCTGGGCGGCGAAAAGGGCGCCATTGACGAGGACGAGCAGGAGTGGATTCAAAACGTGTTCGACTTTGGCGACAGCTCCGTGCGGGAATCCATGACGCCCCGCAGCGACATGGACGCCCTGGACATTGAATCCACCGACGGGGAAATTTTGGAGATGATTCAGGAGACGGGCCGCAGCCGCTTCCCCGTGTACGAGGAGAGCGTGGACACCATTCTGGGCATTTTAAACGTGCGGGACTACCTGCTGGACCGCAACGCCGGGAAGAACACCGCCTTAAAGGACCTGCTGCGGCCGGCCTACTTTGTGCCGGAAACCATGAAGGCCGACAACCTCTTTAAGGAGATGCAGAAGGAGAAGGTGCACATCGCCGTGGTGGTGGATGAATACGGCGGCACCGAGGGCATCATCACCATGGAGGACCTGCTGGAGGAGATCGTGGGCAACATCTACGATGAGTTCGACAAGGCCGAGCAGCCGGAGATTGTGCCCCTGGGCGAAAACCAGTGGCGCATCGCGGGCTCCACGCCCATCAGCACCTTGGTGGACGACCTGGAGCTGCCTCTGCCGGAAAGCGACGACTACGACACCCTGGGCGGCCTTATCGTCACCCGGCTCAACGCCATCCCCAAGGACGGCGAGCAGTTCGACATGGAGATTGACGGCGTGGCCCTGCACATTGAGAAGATAGAGGACCACCGCATTGAAAGCGTGGTGGCCACCCTCCTGCCCAAGGAGGAGCCGGAGGAAAAGTAAGCAAAAAAGAAGGACATCCAAGGGAGGCTGAGCCGCCCCAAATTGTGCGGACAGTACAAAAAAGACCCCTGGTAGGAAATAGCATGTTTTAGTCGGAGAGGCGTTGCGTCAGCGGCGCCTCTCCAGTTTTGATTTGGATGCGCTCGTGGTTGTAGAAGTGGATATAGCGGTCAATCATCTCGTTGGCTTCCGAGAAGGTAGCCGGCTTGTGTCGGTAGATGCATTCTGTTTTGAGGATTCTGATATTTTACCCTTGGCCTCACTTCCTTTCTGCGAACTGCAGAAAATCCCGCAGCAGCTTGTTTTCCATCCGTAAACGCGCAATCTCATACGCCTGCTCCGTGGCCACATCTCTTGGTGCGGCATCTTTCCGCGGCCTTCCCTTTGGCCGCGGAACAATCCCCGCTTCCAGCTTTCGCCGCTTCTCACGCTGCCGATTCAGCAGCCTTTTTACCACATACTTGTCCTTGAATCCAAAATACTCCGCTACTTCACGCTGCGTTTTCCTTTCCGCCATCATTGCTTCTATTTCCGGAAGTAGCATTTGAACATGTGTATAATTCCGTTTTTCCATAACAATACCCCCCTGATGTAGTACGTCTATTTTCCTACATCAGGGGGGTATTGTCCTTTTTTACTGGACCTGTTCACAGTGGACAGGGCTTTTTCTATGGGCGGCTCCCCTCCCGCTGGCGGAACTGGCTGGGGGACAGGCCAAAGCTTTCCCGGAACGCCCGGATAAAGTTGTTGGCGTCCCCAAAGCCGCACTGGAAGGCTATTTGAGAGACGGGCAAGTCCGAGTTCTCCAGCAGCTCCTGGGCGTAGGAGAAGCGGTTGAGCAGCAAATACTGCTTGGGGCTGTAGCCCACCTGCTTTTTAAACAGGTGGGTCATGTAGCAGTGGTTCATGTAAAAGGCCTTGGCCAGGTCGGAGATGCGCAAGTCCTCGGCAAAGTGGCTTTCAATGTACCGCTGCACCTCCCGCACACGGCCCGCGGCGCCGGTCTCCAAGGGGGCGAAGTTCTGGGGGCAGGCCCGGTACACGTGGATGAGCACCTCCTCCAGCAAGGCGCGCACCATCGGCTCCCCATAGGGTGCGGGGGAGTCCCACTCCGCCAGCAGCCGGGCGAACAGGCGCTCCGGCTCGGGGGCTGCCCCGCCCAGGGACACGCAGTGGGAAAAGCCCTGGGGCCGGTTTTGGAAAATCCCCGGCAAGGGCGAGGAGGGGAAGGCCCGCTCCACCTCCGCCGCCTGGACCATGGCGAAGTACCGCCGGTAGGGCCTGCGGCGGACGCGCACCTCGTGCTGCTCGTAGCTGCTGATGAACACCAGGGAGTTCTCCTCCGCCACATAGCTTTTGCCATCGATGACAAACTCCGCCGCCCCCGCGGAGACAAACACCATCTCGCAGGAGAGGTGGTAGTGGCTGTGAGGGGTCTGGTCCGCCTGGCTGTAGCGCATTTGGGAGATGAGAGGCGTTTTCATAGGTTACGCCATGGTTTCCAGCATAGGGAGCGTGACCTGATACCGGGTGGGCTGGCCCTGGATGAGGCGCTGGTACTCCTCCTCCATGTAGACGCCCATGCGGGCCACCTCGTTGTGCATGCTCCCGGCGATGTGGGGGGAGAGGAACACGTTCTCCTGGGTGAGCAGGGGGCTGCCCTCCTCCGGGGGCTCCGGCCAGGTGACATCCAGCAAGGCGGTGCGGCCGGGCTCCTCCTGCAGGGCGCGGACCAAATCCGCCTCCACCACCTGGGCGCCCCGGCCGGTATTGATAAAGGTGGCGTTGGGCTTCATCCGGGAGAACAAGCCGTAGGTGAGCATCCCCTGGGTGGCGGGCAGGTTGGCGATGTGGTTGGAGATGGTCTGGCACTGGGAGAAAATCTCCTCCAAGGTGGCGCGCTTGGCCCCCAGGGCCTGGAGCTTCTCGTCGCTGGCAAAGGGGTCGTAGGCCAACGTCTCCAAATCGTAGGCTTTCAGCATCTCCAGCACCCGGGAGCCTATCATCCCCGCGCCCAAAATGCCCACCTTCACGTGGTAGTTGCAGGGGAAGGTGTTGCTGTAGCTGTCAAAGGCGGCGCGGCCCGCCCGCTCCTGGCGGCGCAGGCCCTGGAAGTACCCCTTCCCCGCCAGGAGAATCTGGGCCACGGTGAACTCCGCCACAGGCACGGCGTTGGCCGCCCAGGCGCTGAACACCTGCACCCCGGCCTCCAGGTACTCCCTGGCAAAGCCCTGCACAGAGCCGGCGGCGTAAAACACCGCCTTGAGGCCGGGGAAATACGCCCGAATCTGCTCCTTCCCCAGGGCGGGCATGCCCCAGGTGGAAAAGAGGTAGGCCACCTCCCGCAGCTCCTCTTTCCGGGCGGGCAGCTCCTCCTCCAGCAGGACCCCCGGCAGGAAATCCAAGGCGGCGGAAAGCCTCTCCCGGGTGGGGGCATCGTAGGCGACGGAAAGCTTGTTCTCTTGGCTCACATTGATAAACGCGGCGCGCTCTTTCATAAACGGCTCCTCCTTTTACTTGGAAAAACGGCTGGCCCAGGCGCGCAGCGTCCGCGCGTCCCGGCGGAAGGCTTCCTCGCTGTCCTCCTGGACGAACTCCAGCAGCAGGCAGCGCTCCTTCTGGGCGGGGGCCAGGTGGGTTAGATACTCCTCCCAGCGGGCGGCCCCTGCCTCCAAGGGGTGGCGGACATTGGCCCCGGTCCAGGTGAACACGTGGACGGTGGAAATCCAGGGCAGCAGGGCGTCGATTTCCGCCAGCTGCTCCCCCTGGGAGATGTCCGGGTTGGGCTGCCAGTAGGTGGTGAGGCCGGGACGCCCCACGGCCTCCAACAAAGCCCGGGCGCCCTCCTTGGTCTGGGTGGCGGTGCCCCGGTGATACTCCAGCCCCAGGGCCAGCCCGGCGGCGGCCGCCTGGTCCACGGCCTGGCCCAGCTGGACCGCCAGGGCCTCCCGCTCCTGGGGGGAGGCCTCCTCCCAGGGCTTTGTGCCCGCCCACACCCGGATGCGGGGCGCCCCCAAGGCCAAAGCGCTCTCCAGCACCGGGGTGAAATCCTCCCCAGGCTGGCACCGGTAGTAGGAGCCGTAGGACAGCACCTCCAGCCCGGCCTGGCGGGTCAGCTGGGCGGCGCGGCGGGCTGCCTCCCTGTCCCCGGGGGGCACGTGGACGTCCCCGCCCCACTCCACGCCGGAAAGCCCCGCCTCCGCTGTCAGGGCGGCGATTTCCTCCACGGACTTCTGCCGGAAGGTCACAGAGACAAGGCCTGTTTTCACCTGTGCCATAGACATACCCCTTTCCCACTATCGCGGTTTCCTCGTGGAATAGTATACCTGAACCGCGGCGGTTCTGTATCGCCCTTTTTTGCTATGTGGTATGCAGAATTTGTCTTTTCCAAAATGAGCGTTTTGGGAAAAAAGCAAATTTTGCATGGTTTTCCCAAAGGAAACACTGGATTTTTCCCCGAAACCATTTTATCATGGAAGGCAAAGAAAGCAAAGCGGGGAAGGCAAATTTTCCCCACCATCCAGGAGGTTGGAAACCATGTTTCACTATCAAACCGTGGAAGAGCTGCGCCAGGCCGCCCAAGAGGAGGGCGTCACACTGCCCCTGGGCGGGGACCTGTCCCCCCTGGGGCAAGAGCTGGAGGTGCAGGGGGTGAAACTCCCCAACCGGGTGGCTATCCAGCCCATGGAGGGCTGCGACGGCACCGCCGACGGCAAGCCCGGGGAGCTGACACTGCGCCGGTATGACAAGTTCGCCCGCAGCGGGGCGGGGCTGCTGTGGGAGGAGGCCACCGCCGTCTGGGAGGAGGCCCGGGCCAATCCCCGGCAGCTGTGGATAAATGAGGAGAACGTGGGGGCTTTCCAGGCCATGAACCAGCGCATCCGGGAGCTCTCCCAAAAGGAGAACGGCTTCGCGCCGGTGATTATCATGCAGGCCACCCACTCCGGGCGGTACAGCAAGCCCCAGGGCGTGCCCGCGCCGCTGATCGCCTACAACAACCCCCTCTTTGAAAAGGACAGCCCCATCCCCCAGGAGCGCGTCGTCTCCGACGACTACCTCCACCGCCTGGTGGAGCGCATGGGCGAGGCCGCCCGCCTGGCCCAGCAGGCTGGGTTCGACGGGATAGATTTGAAGTCCTGCCACCGGTACCTGGGCAGCGAGCTGCTCTCCGCCTACAACCGGCCCGGGGATTTTGGGGGCAGCTTTGAGAACCGCACCCGCTTTCTGCGGGAGAGCGTCCAGGCCGCCAAGGCCGCGGTGACCGGGGACTTCCTTATCACCTCCCGCCTAAACGTCTACGACGGCTTCCCCTACCCCTACGGCTTTGGGATCAGCACCAAGGGCGGCCTGGAGCCGGACCTCACCGAGCCTTTGAAATTGGTGGGCATCCTCCACCAGGAGCTGGGCCTGGGCCTGCTGGATGTGACCATTGGCAACCCCTACGTGAACCCCCACGTCAACCGCCCCGCCGACGCCCAGCCCTATCCCCTGCCGGAATCCCCCCTGGTGGGCCTGGGACGCATGCTGGCGTGCGTCAAAACCATCCAGCAGGCCTACCCCAGCCTGGCGGTGGTGGGCTCCGGGCTCAGCTACCCACGGCAGTTCGCCGGGCAGCTGGCGGCCGGGGCCTTGGAGCAGGGCTGTTTCCAGCTGGCGGGCTTTGGCCGCATGGCCTTTGCCTACCCCAGCTTTGCCAAGGACATGCTCTCCGGCAAGGGGCTGGACCCCAAGCAGTGCTGCGTGGCCTGCGGCAAGTGCAGCCAGCTGATGCGCCTGGGCTCCATGGCCGGGTGCGTGGTGCGGGATTCCGTCTACACCGCCCTGTACCGGGAAGCCCAGCAAAAAGCCACATCCTAACCGCGAGAAAGGAGCGTTTCCCATGAAAAAGACAGCTATCGTCACCGGCGCCAGAAGGGGCATTGGCCTGGCCATTGCCAAAAAGCTGCTGGAGGGCGGCTACCGGGTGGTGCTGTGCGCCACCACGGCGGCCGGGGAGGTCACCACCCTGCTGGAGGAGCTCACCCGCCTGGGGGAGGCTTACTACCTTCGGTGCGACATCTCCCGCCCAGAGGACCGGGACAACCTGCTGGACCAGGTGCTGGAGCGCTTTGGCCGCCTGGACGTGCTGGTGAACAACGCCGGGGTGGCCTGCAAGCAGCGGCTGAGCATTTTAGAAACCACCCCAGAGAGCTTTGAGCGGCTGATGAAAGTCAACTGCGAGGGCACCTTCTTCCTGTGCCAGGGGGGCGCCAACCGGATGATTGCCTGCCAGCGGCAGAACCTGGAGGACTACCACCCCCGCATTGTGAACATCTCCTCCATTTCGGCCTACACCTCCTCCACCAACCGGGGGGAGTACTGCATCTCCAAGGCGGGAATCTCCATGATTACCCAGCTCTTCGCCGACGAGCTGGCCAGCTACGGCATCCCCGTGTTCGAGGTGCGGCCGGGCATCATCGCCACGGACATGACCGCCCCGGTCCACGAAAAGTATGAGAAGCTCATCGCCCAGGGCGTCACGCCCATCCGGCGGTTTGGCCAGCCCGAGGACGTGGCCGACTGCGTGTGGGCAGCCTGCTCCGGCCTGCTGGACTTCGGCACCGGCACGGTCTTAAACGCCGACGGCGGCTTCCACCTGCGGAGGCTGTAAGGGATGAGGGAAATCACCTTGGGGGGCCAGCGGGTGGCCCTCTACGCTTTGGACACCGTGGTGGTGGGCTCGGGCTGCGCGGGCTTTAACGCCGCGGACACCCTGTTCGACTTGGGCCGGAGGGACATCGCCCTGCTCACCGAGGGGGTGAACATGGGCACCTCCCGGAACACGGGCAGCGACAAGCAGACCTATTACAAGCTCTCCCTGTGCGCCGACGCCCAGGACAGCGTCTACCAGCTGGCGGAAAACCTCTTTGCCGGGGGCAGCGTCAACGGGGACACGGCCCTGGCGGAGGCGGCAGGCTCGGTGCGCTCCTTTATGAAGCTGGTGAACCTGGGGGTGCCCTTCCCCACCAACCGCTACGGGGAATACGTGGGCTACAAGACCGACCACGACCCCCGGCAGCGGGCCACCTCCTGCGGGCCGCTGACCTCCAAGGTCATGACGGAAAAGCTGGAGGCCTCTGTGCGGCAAAAGGGCATCCCCCTGTTAGACGGCTTCCAGGCGGTGCGGCTGCTGGTAGAGGAGGGCCGCGTGGCAGGGCTGGTGGCTTTGGACAAAAGCCGCCTTTCCCAGGAGGACTGGGGCCTGGCGGTGTTCCTCTGCGGCCAGGTGGTGCTGGCCACCGGCGGCCCGGCCATCGCCTATGGGCGCACGGTCTATCCCCCCAGCCAGACGGGCTCCACCGGCCTGGCCCTGGAGGCCGGCGCCGCCGGATGCAACCTGCAGGAGTGGCAGTACGGCCTGGCCTCTGTACAGTTCCGCTGGAACGTCTCCGGCACCTACCAGCAGGTGCTGCCCCGGTACATCTCCGTGGACGGGGAGGGCCGGGAGCGGGAGTTCCTGGCGGAAGCCTTGGGGGCCCAGCGGGCATTGGAGCTGGTGTTCCTCAAGGGCTACCAGTGGCCCTTTGACACCCAGAAGGTGGAGGGCTCCTCTTTGGTGGACTTGCTGGTCCACCGGGAGACCTCCCTGGGCCGCCGGGTGTTCCTGGATTTCCGCCAGAATCCCCAGGGGCTGGAGCAGGGCTTTGCCGCGCTCTCCCACGAGGCCCGGAAATACCTGGAGCGCTCGGGGGCCGGCCAGCCCACGCCCATCCAGCGGCTGGCCCACATGAATCCCAGTGCCATCGAGCTGTACGCCGCCCACAGCATCGACCTGTGGAAGGAGCCCCTGGAGATCGCCTTGTGCGCCCAGCACAACAACGGCGGCCTGGCGGTGGACGCCCACTGGCAGAGCACCTTGCCCGGCCTGTACGTGGCCGGGGAGGCCGCCGGGACCTTTGGCGTCACCCGGCCGGGAGGCAGCGCCCTCAACTCCACCCAGGTGGGCTCTCTGCGGGCGGCGGAGCACATTGCCGAGACCTGCCCGCCCTGCCATCCCCGGGAGGAGCTCTCCCCCCAGGCCCAGCGCCAGGTGGAGGAGCTGCTGGGCCAGCTGGGCCAGCTGCTCTCCGGCGGGGAGGAAAGCGTCATCGCACAGCGGCAGCGCTTCCAGCAGGCCATGAGCCAGCAGGCGGGGCACCTGCGCTCCCTGTCGGGGATGGGGCAGCTTGCCGCCCAGGTGGAGGAAGCCCTCGCCGGCTTTTGGCAGCGCACCGCCGTCTCCCGGCCCCAGGAGCTCCCCGCCGCCTTGAAAAACCGGGAGATGCTCCTCACCCAGCGGGCCATGCTCTCCGCCATGGAGCTGACCGGCGCGGCCTGCGGCAGCCGGGGCTCCGCCCTGCTGGCAACACAGGAGGGCGCGCCCTTGCCGGGGGTGGGCATCCGCTACCAGCCCGGGGACAACTCCCACCGGGGGGACTGGGTGGAGACCCGCCTGTCCCCGGCGGGGGCAAGCTCCCGGTTTGTGCCGGTGCGCCCCCTGCCCAAAACCGACGACTGGTTCGAAAACGTCTGGAAGGAGTACCGCCAGCGGAAACACCTCTAAGCAGAAAAATATCCCCCGGCAAAGCCAGGGGTTTCTCGAGAGACAGGAAAGGCTGCCGCAGCTGCGGCAGTCTCAGCTTGTCGAAAAAGTCCCATAAGAGGGCAACCGGCCGCAGAAGCGGGGCCTTCGGCCCCTGTCTGCTGACTTTTTTGTCGCTGAACGTCCTTTTAGACCGTGGGGCGCTGGTCTCACCTGCCGGTTCGGTCGGCGCAGGGCGTTTGCCA
>OLOQ01001191.1_pt1 | contig 26056 bp, 33 predicted proteins | sample 1673101 | NCBI WGS metagenome assembly OLOQ01 (sample SAMEA3136754, study PRJEB25190) | human gut metagenome | biome: human gut; feature: human-associated habitat; material: faeces | place: Austria | collected 2013 | reverse complement strand
CGCTGTGCGGCAGCCACGACGCCGGTCTGAATCTGAATTCGTCATAAAGTCCCATGTGTTGTTCTCCTTTTCTTTATGGTAGCACCGCACAATTCGGCAAGCAGATTCAGCGAAAGATTTTTCGTCAGGTCAAGGCTTGAAAAGTAAAAAAATCCTGTATGTATTTCGAGTTTTCAAACCGAAGAGTTGCTGGAAAAGCTCCGCTGAAGTGCACTGACGCAATGATGTGGTGTTTCCTTATAAACATGTATATTCGCGTTTCTCCCCTGAAAAAACATGATTTCAGCAAGCAGTGCTTTTTGCTTAAAAAGCAATTAAGTCCATCGGTTCAATAGGCCGGGCCATATCTTCGCTGACATAAATAGTGCCCTTGGTTAACTGGTAAATCGAAGCAGGAAGGTCCTTGCAGATTGGGCCATAGATTTGTAGACGAGAAATCATGCGTTCCCACGAACTATACCCTCCGCAGTATCCAAGATCATGACGTTCAAGATGGTTCCTGGCATGCATGACATCTCGTGGGCCAATAGAAACCGAGTAGCAAGGGGTATGATACAGATCGCCGCCGCCAAAGCCCATGGAATTTTGGATAATAGTCAGTCTGTGGTTATCAACAAACCCTGCCTTAATCTGTAAAAACTCTTCTAACGTGTCAGCCTTGAATTTTTGGGTTGCAGGGTCAATGAACGCAGTGTGTCCGATCCAGCCAGTTGCAGAGATAATCAGATCTGCGCCACCGTCGCCAGTCTCGTCAATCAAGTCTGAATAATACTCGATGTTATCATTCGTGTAGTAATGCATTTGGCTGAGCTTTGGGCGCAGATCCTCGCGGAACTGCATGTAAAACTCGCGCATGAAGTGTCCACCAAGAGAAGGGCCATACGTGATCGGTGCGACATTCCCATTTTCATCCGCCCATTCGTCCATACAGAATGCATGGATGTTGCGCGCAGAAATATTATATTTATTGCACATATGTGCGACAGCGGAGTAAATATTCTTCCAAGAGTTTGGAAATACTATAACGGTCTTTTTATCCTCAACATCGGAGCACAGCACATAGTTGAAAAGCTCTGTCGCCACAGCGCTCGACGGATGAGGAACAACGCGAACGCTGTACCCGTTAGCATTCGTTGTCTCCATCTCTTCTCTACGGATATTCCGGCAGTATTCCAAAACGGCCTTATCCTTCGTTGGGAACCACTTGGCGGGACTAAAATCGAACAGGCTACGGTTCATTCCTTACACCTCCGTTTTCTCTTTCTTCTCAATTTCGGTAAGCGCGTCAATCAGCCATTCTTCATCCGGCGCGTACACACCCGGCGTGGCAACCATCTCAGACATATAACAAGTTCCTTTCAGGGTCCGAAGGAGCGATCCCGGATTATTTGGTGCAACAGGTGCGAAAAGCGCAAGCTTCGAGACAAATTTCTGCTGTGCAGGCCTTCCACCGCATGGCGTCAGGTGTTCTACATCAAAAATCTCCTTTGCTGCTATCAGGTCCTTCGGCCCAATTGTTGCTGCACACGGAGGAACATTGGCAATATCGCCGGAGCATCCGAACATACCACGCAAACTATCATGAGCAATCATCTCCGGCATCGGTGTGACAAGACGTGATCCCATTGCCCGGAATTCGTCCATATCGCCAGCTGGGAAGCCATCCGCATCGATCGCGCCGATTCCGCCCGACCAGCTCAACGCCGTGTACGCAACATCCGCACCGCCAACGGCCTCGAGCTCGTCTGAATACGTCTGCACGTTTTCTTTGGTGAAGTAGTGGATCTGGCTCATTGGCATCCTTAGATGCTCGTCCAACCGATTATAGAAATAGCGCATAAAATGACCGCTTCGGCTGTATGGACTCTGCCACGGGGCAACTTCACCCTTCTCGTTCGCATATTCATAAAGAAAGAATACGTGAACATTCCGACAACTAATCTGGTATTTATTGAGGTTTTCCACAACACTGATAAAAACAGCATTCTCTGGCGACGGAAGAATCACGACCAGTTTTTTATTCTCCACGTCGGAGCATCTAATACGACAAAACAGATCAATTGCGAAATAGTTATTCACATCCGGTACAATAGAAAGCTCAAAATCAGGATTATCAAAAGCTTTTCCAATATGTGCGTCAAACGCTTTCTTGCCGACGCTGTCCAGCACTTGCCGGTCCTGAATCGGCAGCCACGGTGCGGGAGCAAACTCGAACTGGTTATAATAGGCCATTGTGATGATTTCCTTTCTGTCTGCTTTTTACTGATTGATGTCTGATTTCTTTGTGCAGCAGTTTCAACAGATTCTTTGAAGCCGCTGAGTATCGCGCTAATTCGCTGCTGCAGCTTTAAAAGATGGCGCTACAAACCTCTACCCCAGTCGGGAGGGCAAATCTCTGCAGATGTGTCCACTACAGAAGCCCATATTCCTCTTTACACGCGGAAATATCTTCCTGCGCCAGCTCGATAGCGAATACCGTGTCCTTGCTGTCCGGCGCCAGATATGGGATAGCCTGAATTATGAGGCGGCCGGTGCTTGTCTGGACAAACGGGAATTCTTTTCCGTTTTCCAGCAGGCGAACGGTGCGGACTTTGCGGTAGACGCCGGAAACGACCGCCTCGCCACAGTCAGGCCAGCGAAAAATATGCAGATACAGACAGTCTTTTTTCGCCGTGCATTCGCCGACGATCGATTTGATCGATTCTGGTGCTGCAGCGGTCGCATACACCGACGCTCCGTTTGTCCGCAGCCACTGACCAAGCTCCGAAAGGATGTGCTGTTCGCAATCGCGAATCGTTCCCTGCGGCGTTGGACCGATATTCAGCAGAAAGTTCCCACCGTACGATGCCTGAATGATCATATGCTGCAAAATACAGCGTGTGGATTTTAGGTTTGGGTTGTTGTGGATATAACCCCAGCCCCAACGGTCTCCAATCGTCATGCACGCTTCTGTAAGCCGTTCGTCTTTGGCAGCTTCTGTTTTTTGCTCCGGCGTCAGCACATCCCCGGAAAAACCGGATCGGTCGTTGACCAGTATCTCCGGCTGCAGGGAGCGGATCATGGAGATCAACTCTTTTGCGCGCCAAAGCTCTGCAATGCACGCCGATTTCTCGTTGTCGGTCGGTATTACATCCGGGAACCAGCCTCCGTCGAAGAATAAATAGTCAATTTTCCCATAGTTGGTCATGAGCTCCCGTATCTGGTCGTGCGCCTGCTGTACCATGGCCTTCAGGCTGTCCGGAAATTGTTTGCGGTCATGGTACCCCTTATATCTCCAGTCCAGCAGGGAGTAATAAAGCCCGATTTTTAAATCGCACGCCCTGCAAGCGTCAATATACTCCGCCACAAGATCCCGCCCAGTGTATCGGACACTGTTAAACTCAGAATATTGCGTTTGAAACAGGCAAAAGCCTTCATGGTGATTTGTTGTGAAAACCATATAACCAGCTCCGGCTTCTTTGGCCTGTCGCGCCAAGCGCATGGCATCAAATTTACTCGGATCGAATGTCTCAGCAAGTTTCTGATACTCTTCACACGGTATCTGTTCCTGATACATGGTCCACTCTCCTCTTTCTATCTGAGAGTAAAGCCCATAATGAACAAATATTCCGAATTTTCTTTCGTTGAACCACATAGCTTTCCTGGTTTCCATATTCCCCTCCTGTCTTTCTTCCTAGAATAACAACCTGATCTTGCTGTACACTGTATATGAGCGACGACTGTCCTTTTTTCGTCGCCTCAGCACAAATTCAGCATAACCTCAACAAGTGCAATTGCAAACAGCCAGTTCATTTGCCTGGCAGGATGATTGATTCGGTTCGCCAGAAGCATCGTTGTATCCACACCAATCTTCGCAAGTGTTTTCCACTTTTCATAGCAGTCGCACACAGCAACTCCATTCCGCGTACACAGAGCCTTCGCGCCGCTCATATAGGCGTCCATGACCCCGCTGTTCTGTACAGTGCAGGTCATCTGTGCAATCTCACGCAGGGCCGGCTCCGTCACCTGTTGCGATATGTAGGTGTTCATCACATTCGGTGTCATAAAAATACTTTCTATCCCCGATAATTGCAATTTCTGGAATATTGATTCCAGATTGTGCAGATACAGGTCAAGCCCTACCATACCGTTTACAATATCGTTAAGCCCAAAACAGACAACCGCTAGGTCCGGCTGATGCGACAAAACATCCCGTTCCAACCTTTCCAAACCGCGCTGTGTATTGTCTCCGCTGCGGCCAGCGTTAATGATTGTGAGAGGCACATTGGGATATAGTACAGACAGTATCCTCGCAACATATCTGTGATAGGCATGCTCCGGCTCAAAAACTGTTTCCGGGTTGCCGTTTTCCTTACAGTACATCTCAAAGCACCCCTGCGTCACGCTGTCTCCGAGAAACGCGATCGAAACAGCCGACTGTTCCCAGTCACTGTTTGCACACCGTGCAAGCTTTTCCGCAATTCTCATGGCACTATCCTTTCACAGAGCCGGCCATCAGACCACTGACAATGTATTTCTGCGCAAACAGGTACAGCAGCACCATCGGCAAGGATGTGATAATCAGATCCGCGAATACATAGTTCCAATCTCGGAAGTACAATCCGTAGAAATTGTAGACTGACATAGGAAGCGTCCATTTGGAGGACGAGGTGAAAAAATAAATCGGGATCATAAAATCATTCCAGACGCCCATGGCAATTACGACAATATTTGTTACCGTCACATTTTTCAGCAGTGGAAAAACAATATTCATAAACAGTCGGAATGGTCCGCACCCGTCAATGATTGCTGCTTCTTCCAGCGTTCTGGGCAGAGCCCGCATAAAATTGGAGTAAATGAAAACCGCCCATGGTAAATTGATCGCCGTATACAGGAGAATCGCGCTGAGGTATGTTCCAGACAAATGCAGCTTCTGCATGAGGAGCAGGGTCGGAATAACACTCATCGGTGCAATCATCCCCATTTTGAACAACATGTCTGCTGCCTTGGTATACCTGTTTTTTCTGCGGCTGAGCACAAACGCACACAGTGCAGAGATTATCAGGCAGATCAAAACAACGACCGTCGTCAAAAAGACACTGTTCAATAAAGCTCGTCCGATTTTGCCTTTTTCATAGACATAAACGTAGTTCGACCACATCCACCGCTCTGGAAGATTTAAATTGGGAACAAGTGTCTCAGCAGACGTTTTAAACGAGCCAAGTACAACGATCGAGATTGGGATCACAATCAGGAGCCCAATGAGTGCCACGAGAAGATTCAGAAAAAAGCGTTTTCCCCTATCTGTCTTTGCTGCCGCACACATTACTGCTCCACCTCCCTCTTTCCCAGCGTATTGGTTATCAGAACAGACAAAATCAGAATAAACACAGTCAATATCAAACCCATGGCCGTTCCGCGGCCGTACATACCGGCGCCCTGCGCCTGAAATACAATGGTGTTGATGACATTGGTTGCGTTTCCCGGGCCTCCCTTTGTCAAAACGTATATCTGGTCGAACACACGGAAGCCGCCAATCATGGCAATGGTGATGTTGACTGTCAAAGATGCAACCAGCAGCGGCATCGTAATATACCAAAACTGCTGCAACTTACTTGCACCGTCGATTGCAGCAGCCTCATAGTATTCCGGTGAAATCCCTTGCAATCCGGCAATGAAAATCATCATATAAAACCCACTGCCCTTCCATACATCCATGCCAATGGCACAGGCAAACGCTGTTTTTGCGTTGCCAAGCCAATCCTGAATGACCTCCGGGCTATGGAGCGTTTGCAAAAATTCATTGACTACTCCGTTGTAGCGGAAAAGTGCGTGAAAAATGATACCCACAATTACACAGCTCAAAACATATGGCATAAAAAAAACAGTTCTCAAACAAGCGGATGATTTGGACGTGTGATTGAGTGCAAGTGCGAGAAGGAGCCCGGCTGCAACTTTCAAAATTGTTGTAAAAATGCCATAAATCAGTGTGTTTTTTAGTGCAATCTTAAAATATGCGTCTGTAAACAGGAATTTAAAATTCTCAAATCCGATAAAGCAAATCTCTTTCTTCATGGCATTCCAATCCGTGAACGCCATAAAGAAACTTGCAACTGTCGGAAGCAGAAAGAAAGCGGCATAAAGAAAAAATGCCGGATAGGTAAAGTACAGCGGATAGATTCGATTTAAGTTTTTATTCATCTGTGCGCCCTCAATTTGTCTGCCTACAAGACGGTGCCAGCCGAATGGCCGGCACCGTCCTTCCTGTTTTATATCAGCTTGTTCAGAGGACTGAAGTCACCAGCCCTCCTGGCCGAGAGATCTCATATAGTCGGCGTTTTTTGTATCAACTGCAGCAATTACTTCGTCAACTGTTTTCGCTCCCATCGTAAGTTCCACATAATAATTCCACCATTCCGTCTGAACCGGAGAGAATGCAGCCAGTTGGCCATTCATTTCCACGTAGGTAAGATCGCCGCCAACATATTTCTGAATCGTTTCCTTGATGCAGGGCAGAACATCGCCGCAATCCACATCTTCAAACGCCGGGTTTCCGGGATGCGCCGCATAGTAGATATTCAGGTAGTCCGGTTGTGACATCAGATCCAGAACTTTCAGCGCAGCCTCCATGTTCTTTGCTTCCTTTGGAATCATAAACCCAGTCAACCCAACGCTGGAAGCCATACCGATTCGATCACCGTAAGGAATCGTGAAAATTCCGATATTATCCGGATCCGTGAGCGTAGCCATAACTATTACTCCAAAATCCGGAATATTATAAATGGCCGCCTTGCCGGTCGCAACCGCCTCGTTTCCCATATCGTAGGTCGCGGACAGATGGTCCGCGTTAACATAGCCGTTATCATACAAAGACTTAAAATTTTCCAGAATTTGTTTGTACTCCGGAATATCAGCCATTTTTATCTCATTATTGACAACCTTTTTATAGACCTCCGTTCCTTTTTCGCCAAGTGCAACAGAAAGGCCAGTATCTATAAAGACCTGTGTCGTCCAAGTGTCCGCATCGCTCATGAAAATCGGTGTTACGCCTGGGCATTTCTGCTTAACGGCCTCTAAAATATCCACAAACTCGTCCCACGTCTGAGGGTTAGGATTCTCATAGCCGGCCTGCCTCAGAATTTCCTTATTGTATGCCACGCCCATAGCCGAGCCGCTGGAAGCGAGGGGCATCCCATAAATATTCCCCTCCTCGTCCTTCACCGTGCCCGCATTAACCATCCTCGAAACCCACGGTTGATCATTCAGCACCACGCAGTTTTCAGCTGCATTCACCGCTGCATAGCGTTGAGGAATCGTATTCATCATGATATCCGGTACTTCCCCCGTACTCAATTTGACATTGACCGCGTCAAAATACTGGTCATCTGGCAGGACTTGCAGATCAACCTTGATCCCAGTATCTTCTTCGATTTTATCCATAATCTGCTGATATTCATCCTGATAGTTTGCCTGAGAAATCATCATGGTTACAATCGTTCCGGCAAACGCATCCTCAGCAGGAGCTTTCTGTGCCGGTTTCGCAGTCTGTTCCGATTGTTCGGTTTGTTTAAGTTCCTGTGCGCCCGCGCTGCATCCGATCAATCCGATTAGCAGCAGAATACTCAAAAGCAGAGCAACTATTTTTTTTAACATTTGAATTTCCTCCTTTTTTTCTTATGAATGTCCGGACCTTGCCTCCGTCATTTTAAGGATAGCCTGCTTCCGATTTGTTTTCTATGGAAAAAGTACTGCTGAATGTATGTAAAATTCCGGACAGAAGTTTTTCCATATTGACACACTCGAAAATTCCTTTTCACCAAGTCCGGTTTATGCTATAATAATTTAGGGGGTGCATATAATGAGGAAGCCGTTCAGTATCAAATTATCCGTGACGTTTGCGTTGCTTCTGATTGCAGCTGTTCTGGTTTTTTCCCTCATATTCTACAAGAATGCCGAGCGGCAGGCCCTCCTGTCCGCAACTGACGCGCTGGAGGCCAACACGCAGCAAATGGCATATTTGCTGGATGATCTGTTTTACCAAATGGATATACTCTCCCTACAATTAACATCGGCATCTGATTTGCAGATCTACTTCCAACAGAATTTGAACCCTTCCATTACAAATTCGGAATTCAAAAAGGTCGTAAATAAAGCCGCTGCACAGTTTGCCACCTCTTTTAAACACAGCGCGCGCATTTTGATTTATTGCCCGGACGGCAGTTATTCGTCAATCGGCATCCCTTCTCAAAGCAGAAAAATGAACAGCTTTTTTCATTCCGACGAGTTTCCTGCATGGTATGCCCTGAGAAACAGCTTTCTCGGCTATATAACCTTGCTTCCGCCGCAGAAGGATATGTGGTCAGATAAAGACTGTGACTTTATTTCGTTTATCCGTCGGCTCAACAATCCATTTTCCTTTGAGCAGATTGGACTGATAGAGATTCAAATATCTCCCTCTCTCCTACAGTCTATTGCTGACAGCATTTGTTTCAGCCAAAGCAAGTATTATCTGCTGGATAAAAATGGACATATTTATCTTTCCTCGGACCCAGACTCCATCAATACTGCGGACTTATACACCTTGGAATATCAGGATGCTCAGTCAACCTCGTTCCAACTGCATTCACACGAGCTGACCAGCGCCATCAGGCTCGAGAATTCAGGCTTGGTTTTAATTCAGTCGCAGTCAAAATCAGAAGCGCTCAATATCTTGGGGAGTTATGGAATCAAAATGGTTTCGATATGCGTAATCCTTGTTTTCCTGTTCCTGCTTCTTGTGTTTTTCCTGATCGGTATTCTAACGCGTCCTTTGCATGATTTGCAGCGAGCACTTCAGGAAATCAGCCCCGGCCTTGAAACAGGCTGTTTTCGAGACGAGTTTTCCTTCATACAAACGTCATTTTTATCGCTGAAAGACCAGTTGGATGCCGCTATTTCCGAAGCCGTAACTGCAAAATCCAGACAAGATCACGCACAGCTTGTCGCGCTGCAGGCGCAAATTGATCCTCACCTAATGTTCAATATGATTTCAGTGATTTCCTCAACGGCAGTTGCAAATGAAGATTATCAAGTCTACGACATTTCATCCGCTTTTTCAGATATGTTGCGTTATATTCTTACGGACCCTTCTGAATCAGTCAGCCTTTTCACAGAAATCCAACACTGCAGATCATATCTGAGTATTATGAAATACAGATATGAAAATCAACTGGATGCCGAGATTATCTGCCCTGCTGCTATCCGGGATTGCCCCCTTCCAAAGCTTAGTCTGCAGCCATTACTAGAGAATTGTTTTAAGCATGGCTTTAGCAAAGCTCTTCCACCATATTCGATTAGACTATGCGTTGAAGAACATGCTGGGGGCATATCGCTGCAAATTCGTGATAACGGTTCTGGAATGTCAACAGCAAAACTTGCAGAATTAAAAGCAAGCGTTCTCCAGCCAACAGGTGCAATTACCAGAACAGATTCCGTTGGAATAGGACTTCGCAGCACGTATCTTCGCCTGCAGCAGATGTACAAAGATACGACTATAGATATGCAGTCTGCTCCAAATGGTGGATTTTGTATTTCGATGCGTTTCTCTATCTAGGTTTGTCCGAAAACAGCAATCAGATGTGCAAAATGCTGAAAGCGACATACGCAGCGCAGACCATTACAAAAGAGCGGAATGAGACATCCCGCATGTATTGATACAGCAACGGACAGATCAGCTTGAAGGATTTCAAGCAGCCGATCGGCATGAACCTGAAGGAGAGCAACCGTTGGGTAAAGAAGGCACAGACAATCCCATGGCTAGAAATCGAGAAGCAGTAGCCGCTCTGTTTTCCAACCGCAAGGGCAATGTCATCAAGCCGCTGCGGCTGGCTTTGGGCGCCTGCATTATTCAGGCGGAATACGGTTACTCCGATGAAGAAACTGCGATGCAGATCCAGGAAAATCCGTACCTGCAATCATTCTGTGGATATCCGGGCTATGACGATGAAAAGCTGCCCTTTGACCCATCTCTCATGGTGTATTTTCGCAAACGGTTGGCGCCGGAGGTGCTGGGCGAGATCAATAGAAATGATCGTTCGGGATGCAAAAGAGTGCTAGGGTGTATCTGAAAACAGCGCTTAGCTGTGCAAAATGCCGAAAGCGACGCAGATCGAGGCGACCATAACAAAAGCAAGGAAGGAGTCATCCCGCTTGTCATAGCGTGTCTCAGCACGGCGAAATTCCTTGAGTCGATTGAAGAAATGCGCTATTACATTCCGCCGTTTATACGTCTCTTTATCAAATGGCCATGGCTGCTTTGTGTTCACTTTCGGCGGGATCGTATAGCGGGCGGACTGGTCATGCAGATAGGTTCGGATCTCTTTTGTGCCATAGGCTTTATCGGCAAGAATATCGCAGTCCTTCAGATCCGGAAGCAGCTTCAGCAAAGGAACTGCCTCCGTACAATCATCAACATTTTCGGCAGACAGCAAAAAAAGCCACAGGCCGCAGGTCTTTTCCGACAATGGCATGGATTTTCGTGTTCAGGCCTCCGCGTGTTTTGCCGATGCTGTTTGATGTCTGAGTTTTGCTCGCTTTCTTATTCCACGATCTGCCTGCGCGGATGCTTTGATCGACGTTGAATCCATGCTCAGCTCCGAGCCAGTGCCCGGGGCCGCGCAGAGCTCGAAGACCTTTTTCAGGGTCCCATCGTCCCGCCAGCGTCTGATGCGGACCGAATCTCGCCGGAAGATCGCTTCAGCGCGCGCCGCTGCGTGCAAGCCACAGGATGCCATTGAGATGCGCGCGAATATCCTTCTGCGGGCGACCGGTATGCGAGATCTGGATAAGCGGCCGGATCAGTTCCCATTCCTTATCGGTAAATTCATAACGACGGGCTTTCATGCTTGGCACTTCTTTCTGCCCTTGTCTTACCACTTATTTGTGTCTTTTTCTTGTACGCTTCGCTATTTTTTACTTTTCAGATACATCCTGGGAAAAAACAGAAAAAACCAAGGATGACGACGCTAACGATCTTCCGAAGACCAGCGGGAACAGCGGCACCATAATCGTGGACGCCACCTGTGTACCGTCCAACATCCGCTTTCCTTAGGACGTTTCACTGCTTAATGAGGCCAGAGAAAACATCAAGAACACTGTGTAAGGGAAAGCGTGGAAGCCGGTGGAATTCGGCGCAAAGCTGGGCATCAGTGTTATGGATGGCTGGACGCGCTTGAACTGCTGTTCCTTCGATGCCTACAACGAGGCGGGGAAATCTTCAGGCGATGGCAGAACGGTTACACACGCAAAGTGCAAAGGAGGACATCATTTGCTGCGTATCATGATTGTAGAGGACGAGCCGCCAATCAATCGGCTTCTACAGGCCCTCATAGAAGCTTGCGGTAGTGAATACCGGATTGTGGCCTCAGCCTATAACGGCCAAGAAGCCCTAGACATGATTGAAGAAGTTCAACCGGATGTTGTCTTCACTGATGTCAAGATGCCCTGCATGGATGGGCTCGAATTAACCAAGCAGTTACATGCACGCTGCGTGGGGACGCTTGTCGTTGTAATCAGTGGATACGGAGATTACCAAACCGTGCGTGCCATGCTTCAGCAAGATGTTTTTGACTACCTTCTCAAGCCTGTACAGCCCAATGTCCTGAATAACCTCCTACAGCAAATTGAGAAAGCCGTTTTAGATCGTCAGCAGCAGCACATGACACAAGTTTTTCTGCAGGCGATGAAAAACGGCACCCTGAGACATTGCCTTTTTCCAGCGACACACCACATGTGTTTTATTGCCGGTATAGGATGTATCGGATCCTATCCCTCCTGTCTCCCGCACAATTATTCATTGGACACTCATGCATGGCCGACTATCCTAAATCAATTTGACGGATTTAATGCCTGGCAAGTACCGGGCGCGACCAACGCAGAACAGATTTTTATTCTCAGCTTTCCTCATTATAATCGGGAGAAAATCGAGCATTCCTGTCTCCAGTTTTCGAACGCTTTTGCACTGCCACGACCAAGTACATTTCTGTTTGGCAAGCCGACTGCGTCCATCGAAGACGCTGGCATGTCTGTACAATTGCTCCGGAATGCTTTGCCTCTTTATGTTCGCATCGGCGAAAGCCAGACAATCACTTTTTGCGACATTCAGACAGATCCGTGTGTTCCAGATTTTTTTCTAAACAAAGAAGATCAATCGTTAATACAACTCTATTGCATACAGGGTGACTTCGCTTCCTTTTCTCAATTGATTCGTAATCTATTCAATGTCTTTCGCACCAATCGTCTCAGCCAATACTCCGTGATGCGGATACTAAAATGGATCGTACAATGTCTCGAAGAGCATATCAATGAAAAAACATGTTTTGATCGATATTATGCGGATCTACTGGTTGACGAGGCAATCTTGTGCGCATTCGACTATCCAAGTTTGCTAAGCAGTTATCTCTGTATTTGTGAAGACATCTTTAAAATCGTTTCTCGAAGCAAAAAACAATCGTCAGGGCTGCGTGATTTGGTTGGCGAAATCGCTGATTATTTGGAGCAGAATTTTAATCAGCCAATAACAAGTTCTGATTTGGAAGAACACTTTCTATTCAGTAGTTCCTATATTACACAAGTATTCAAAAAGCAAAACGGTGTTTCGCCAAACAAATATCTTCTGCAATATCGCGCAAAAAAAGCCTGTGAACTCATTGTCCAGAATCCCAATATAACTGTTAAAGCTCTGGCTGACGTTTTAGGGTTCTCTGATCCTTTATATTTGTATAAGTTCTTCAAAAACGAAGTCGGCTGTTCTTTATCTGAGTACAAAGAAAAGGTTCGCTGCGACAAAGCGGAAACCTAAGGCAGCAGCGAAGGCTTTTGTAATTTATCCAACCTCTTTTCAATTTGCGCAACTTATTGTACATTATCCCGCTTCCATGATTACCACGTTCAATGTCCAGCCAATTTTCATCGCCAGCCGGAGAAGCCTTTGGTCATTTTCATAAGTCCGATAAAAATCGCGCATCCGGCGCACATTACGTGGGGAAAAGCCTGTGCGGTCAGGGAAATTCGCCTGCAAAAACTCTGCGGCTGCGACCGCTGCACCCTTCTCCGTGCACTGGCTGATGGCTTTGCCGATGGCATAGATTTCGTCCATCTGCGGGAGAGTCTGTGCGAGAATTGTTGCAAATTCCCGGTACATTGTGCCGTAATCCACAGGTTTTCTGACGTTCATAGTTGCTCTTTTCCTTTCGCTCTGATAGTTTTGGACAAGTTGCTGTAGTATGTTGCAAGAATTTCCCCGAAATCCTCATAATCTTCATCCGTTCCGCGGAAAACGATCTCTAACGGTTCGCACTTATTACGATTATAATTTTCGTCAATCCGAGCAATTACTTCTGGGAGAATGCTCTGAAGGGATGATTTCTGATAGATCTCCTGCTCTGTCAGAATGCTGTTTGTAAGCTGCCCCCACTCCCGTTCCGCATCTGTCCGCCAGTTATAGAATATCTGCGTGTGATACGGGTCATACTCAATTCGCGCCTGGTTTGCCATGCTGATCCCTCTCTTTCTCATGTATTTCCTGAATATAGTCTCCCTGACTTCTCATCCACATTTCAATCCCCTTGCCGAAGACCTCCGCCGAGATTGTCCAGCCGGAATCGTCCTGCGAGAGGATTTCGGCGGTCGGGAGCCGGTCGAGCACCGCTTCAATTGACGGGCCGGTGTATCTGAACCGGATCTTTTGCAGCCTGCCGCCGTACATGAACTGTACGCGCCTGCGGAATTCGCCCTCCTGAAAGCGCTTGGCATAGGCGGGGGTGAAGTGCTCGCCGGTCGCGCGGAAGGCACAGATGCGGTCGATGCGGTAGATCGTCGGGTAAGGGTCCTCCGGGTTTTCAAAGCTTTGTTTCCGGTCGACGCCGCGCAGATACGCGGCCAGATAGAAATAATACTCCGAAAACAGGATGCCGACCGGCTCGACCGTCCGGCGCACCGTCTCGGCGCCCCTGAGTCGCTGATAGTCCAGTTCCAGCACCTGCCGCTGCTGCACGGCCTGCCCCAGCTCCCACAGGCCGCGCAGGATGGGCTGCCCATGGTGCGGCTCGATATAATGGAGCTTTTCATTGCCGATCATCTGCTGCACGGCGCGTTTGTTCTCCTCCGGTACGCAGCAGTCGACCAGCTTGTCCAGAATCGGCAGCATTTCATCCCGCCGCATGGAGCGGCTTTCGAGCAGGATCTTGCACACGGCCAGAATCTCGCTGTTGCTCAGACCCACCGGCCTTGCATGCGTCAGCCGGTAGCCGCCCGCCGCGCGGTCCTAGATCACGTCCTGCGGCAGCATTTTGTTGGAGAGGAATGAGCGCAGCGATTCCAGATCGCGCTGGATGCTGCGCGATGTAACGCCGAATTCCTGCGCCAGAAGTGCCTTTTTCAGCACCCGCCCGTTCAAGAGCCGGGCATAGATCGAAAGCAGCCGTGCAGATTTGAGTTCGCTGAATTCTTCCATCTCGGTTCCTTTCTATGCGCTTAAAAGCACAATTTACTATCTGATAAATAGTATATTATATCTTGTAAATCATATCAATCCTTGTCGCTGTTGGGTAACATAGTATCGAAGTGAAACCCATGCGGCAGGAGTTTGAACAGGAATACTTACAGCTTGGTCTGAAAATTGCATACTATCGGAAGCTGCGCGGTCTGACACAGGAGGAGCCGGCCGAGCGCATCGACCGCTCCCCGGCCTTCGTCGGCCATGTGGAGGCGCCGAATATCAAAAAGGCCGTCTCGCTCGACACCCTGTTTGCTATCGCGCAGGCGCTGGATGTCCCTGCATACCGCTTCCTGATTTTTGATGATTCTGGATTGTAAGACCAATATAGCAAAGCACATAGACAGCCCGTGTCTATGTGCGACATTTTTATGTGATTTTACCATAAAATTTTCACAATATAGGGTTCTCTAGCTAAACCGATGATAGCGCTTCTCGCAAAAGGAAATTTAAGCCCGCTCCGCCTGATGGGGTGCTTCAATCGGAGCGGGCATATCTCTTAGATTACGAACACGATTGTGTTATTTTTGAAAGTTCAATCACATATTCCTTTACTGCTTCTTTCGGCACACGCCACGTTCTGCCATTTTTATAGGCCTTTAATTTTCCTTCGTTCAGCAGCTTATAAATCGCATTCTCACCGATTCTGAGGGCTTCTGCGGCCTCCTCCGGTGAAAGGATATCCGGGTAATCTTCAAACATTACACAGCCTCCTTTGCTGCTTTCTGCAGCCGGCGGATGGTGCAGGCCTCCGGGTCTGCCGTGCATTCTTTGCACAGGCAGCCGCTTGGAAGCGCGGGGCGTACCCTGTGCCGACGGCGCTTACGCTCAAACAGGTCCATATGCGCTATCTGTTGACAGATAGCAGGCTCTCCGCGCCGGAGCTCCAGCGCAATTTCGCTGATACCAAAGCCCATGTCGAACAGGCATTTCAGCCGCGCACGGTCTTCGTCGCTCCAGTAATCTCCTTCGTGGGCGGGCGGTTCCAAACCGGTCCGCTGTTTGATCAAATCTTGTCTATCATAATCGTTCATGATAAAAACTCCTTCTTTGTTTTTTACCATGATGTTCCCTTATTTCTCCGAAAAACTGCGTAAAAATCGCTGATTTCAACTACATATTATCGCTGTGAAGCCGTCGGACGCAGATGCGTCCGGCGGTTATCTTTTTATCTGGAGGAAAACGACTATGCGAGACTACCATGGATGCAGCATCTGCGGACGAAAATTTCCGGAGGATGCGCTGACGCTGTTTGCGGGAAATTATTTCTGCGAACACTGCCTTAACGAAGAAACCGTTGTCTGTGCCGACTGCGGAACCCGGATCTGGAATGATTCCAATGCCGGGTCTGACGATCACCCGCTCTGCCAGCGGTGCTATGACAGCTCTTACACGACCTGTGAGCGCTGCGGGCGGCTGCTTCTGTATGATGATGCCTGCTATCTGAACAACGGCGATGAAGATTATCCGTATTGTGAGAGCTGCTACCAGCAGCTTCGGCGGGGTGGTATCCACAGCTATGATTACAAGCCGCTGCCGATTTTCTACGGCGTGGGACCGCGCTATTTCGGCGTAGAGCTGGAAATCGACGGAGCTGGGGAATACGACAGCAACGCGGACAAAATTCTTGCCATCGGCAATCACGACGAACCACGTGTGTACTGCAAGCATGATGGCAGTCTGGATGAGGGCTTCGAGATCGTCAGCCACCCGGCCACGCTGGACAGCCATATGCACAGCTTCCCGTGGGAGCAGATGATGAACGCGGCAGTTTCGATGGGCTACCGCTCCCATCAGGCCACCACCTGCGGCCTGCACGTCCATATCAGCCGGGACGCCTTTGGCCGAACCGAGCAGGCACAGGAGGCCGCGATTGCCCGCCTGCTGTTCTTCGTGGAAAAGCATTGGAACGAGCTGCTGAAATTCAGCCGCCGGACAAACCGGCAGTTGGAACGCTGGGCGGCGAGATACGGCTACAAGGACACGCCGAAGGAAATGATGGATCATGCCAAGAGCTATCACTATGGGCGATATACCTGCGTGAACCTGACGAATACGGAAACCGTGGAAATCCGGATTTTCCGCGGAACGCTCAAATACAATACATTTATCGCGACCTTGCAGTTGGTGAACCGCCTCTGTGATGTCGCGATTTATCTTACGGATTCGGAGCTCCACGCCATGTCATGGTCGGATTTCACGGCGGGTATCACTGAACCGGAGCTGATCCAGTATCTGAAAGAGCGGCGGCTGTATCTCAACGAGCCGGTAGAAAGTGAGGTGGAGCTGTAATGTGCTGCCTGTTTGGACTTTATGATTACGGCGGAACGCTTTCCGCAAAGCAGAAGAACCGGATGATTGCGGCTTTGGCCGCCGCCAGCGAGGTGCGCGGGATTGACGCAACCGGGATCGCGTATTGCATGAACGGCCATCTGAGCGTCTACAAACGGCCTCTCCCGGCGCATTGGATGCGGTTCCGCATCCCGGAACAGGCTGCTGCCGTGATGGGACATACCCGCATGACAACGCAGGGCTCGGAATACCGGAATTATAATAATCATCCTTTCTCCGGAAAGGCGGGCCAGCCGTTTGCGCTGGCACATAACAGCGTCCTTACGAATGACGGACTTTTGCGCAGACAGGAAAAGCTGCCCGTTTCCAAAATCGAAACGGACAGCTTTATCATTGTGCAGCTTTTGGAGCAGGCGGGCAGCATCGGCTTTCAGACGCTTCGCGCTGCCTCGGAACGGTTAGCCGGTTCCTTTACCTATACGGTTCTGGATGGCGGTGGGCGGCTTTATATCGTGCGCGGCAATAACCCGTTCTGCCTGTACCATTGGCCGGGACGGGGCCTGTATCTCTACGCCTCCACGCAGGCGGTTCTGGATGCGGCTGTGTTCAAGATCCGGAAGCTGCTTTCCGAAAGTGTGCAGAAAATTCCGGTTGAAGAAGGAGAGATTCTTCGGCTATCTCCGGATGGCAGCCGGGCAAGCGAAACTTTTTCTATGAAAAAGCTCTATCAATTCCAGCTCTGCCAGTCCCCGTATTACGGCTCCTGCTGGCCGGATGTACAGGACAATACTGGCTACGCCGAGGAGCTTCGCCGGATGGCCCCGGCATTCGGATTCTCGGCGAAGGACGTGGACACACTGCTTCGCGGCGGAATGCTGCCGGAGGAGATTGAGGAGTATTTCTATTGCACAGAAGGGAGGGAAGATGTATGGTTTGGTATGTGCTCGGATTCTTGATTACAGCTGCTGTGATGCTGCTCAGCGGCTGTCAGCTTGCCGGAAAATGATAAACCTTGCTGCCATCGCCAATGCGCTGTCCGCGCTCCTGAAGGGAGCGCTGCTGGCTTTGGAGCTGCTTGGTTCTTATGACGCAGAGAAATAACAAAACCGCAGGGGCATGCCGGTATGTCCCTGCGGTAACTTTATGACATTGGATCTGCCAGGACGCTTTGATAGTTTCTTCTGGCGTACAAAATGCGGCGGATCTGTACGGTATCGCCGACGACAACATAGAACACCAGATATTTCTCTACAAGCAAATAGCGATACCCCTTGGCGGCCAACGCCGCGTCGCGCGGTCTTGGGCAGCGGAAGGGCATATGGGACAGGCTGCTGATCTGTTCGACCAGCAGGTCATAATACCGCAGCGCGGCCTGCGCGGAAAGCGTGTTGAGATAATCAACGATCTGCTGCAGGTCGCGCTTGGCTGCCGGATAGATCTTGACCTTATAAACGTCCATGCACCAGCCCCCGCAGCTCTCCGGCGACCCGCAGAAAGTCTTCGCCTTCCGCGCCGTCTGCAATCTCGGCTTCCGCGACGGAGAGCTTGGAATACAGATCGATCAGCGCCTGCTGCCGCTCATACTCCGCCATGCTCTGCACGACCATATCGCCGGTGCCGTTTCTTGTGATAAAGACCGGCTCGCGGGTCTGCTTGCAAAAATCAGAAATTTCATTCGCGCTGTTGCGCAGATCAGAAATCGGACGAATATTTGGCATACTGCATCCCTCCCTGGTTGCAGTATAGCAGAATTATGAGTATTTTACAAGCAAAATTACGATAAATTTCAGAGCCGGACAAGCGTTGTCCAGTACGGGGATTATGATACGATCAGGGCGTCGTGCGTCCGGACAGTCTCGCAGAAGCCGTCCATGTGCAGGGACGGGGAGGTACACAGCTGCAGCCGGGAATCGACTTGCTGGAGCGCGCAGAAGATTTCCCAAAAGATGCTCCGATTCTGCTGATTACAGGCGGTCAGCGTGAGCATCTCCACCTTCACGGGAGAACACACGCCTATCTTTTGCCCAAAGGCCGCAGCCTGCCGTTTGCACCAAAAGGTGAAGTATTCTGGCTGGATGAATCGTCCTTGACGTGAATGATATATGTGCCAAACAAATCTGCGATTTCTTGAAGATATTTCAGATAGTCGTAAAAATCTTTCTTCTGTCCGGAGTATCGCTTCCCATTTTGATAGGAAATCATATTCATTACAAAATGAACATGCAAATGCTCGGCATCTTCATGGACGGAATAGACGATTTGATATGTATCTGCATAAAATCTGCACGCCATCTGCGCAAACTGATTTGCGTGCCAAGCGTCTGCAAGCTCACGCTTTTCGAAGCTGATGATCCAGTGACGGAGACGAACCCCGCGATTCTGATGGTATGCCTGAGAGACCAACTGCATTTCCTCCGCTGCATATTGTGGATGCACTGCGAATCCGCCGATATAGTGATCCGGCGTTTTATCTGGCCGCATGATGTAATCCAGAAGCTGCTGGTAAGCAAGCTCGTCTGTATATTTCTGCGGGACAGACTTTATTTTAAGGACTGCCATGTTGCTACCTCCCATGCTTCAAAGGACGCTTGCTGCTCCGCAGAAAGTCCTGCATCCTTCAAAATCATGTTATGCCTGCACAATTGACGATAAAAAATCTGATCGTGCTTTTTGAGTAGAATTGCATCACCCTGTAAGGATTTTTCGCGAATGTACTCGCTCAAAGAGCATCCTGCCTTTTGAGCCTCAGCAAGCAAATATTCTTTATCCTGCTGTGTATATTTTATAGATATCATAGTTGTTTTACTTTCTTTCATTTTCATATATGCGAACCTCTTTTTTGCTTTATTGTGGGTACTGTACACTTTCGCCAGAGGAAGCGTTTGGTATGACGCTTCCTCTGAGTCCTACTATTGTGTTCGTTCCTTGTTAAACATTAACACGGATTTTCTGCCATTTGTTGACCGTATATTCCAAAATCAGAACGCCTGCCGTATCTGGCAGGCGTTCCTTGTGTCATTTATAATTTATTGGCAAGCTGCCAAATGGCAGAAATATGACATGTGGCATTTTCAGCATATCTTTCCCGTCGCTGGTTTCTATGATATACTGAAATAGGGAATGAGAAAATATGGAAAATAAATTGAACAATTACTCTGGCTACCCCATAACTTATGAAAGAGAACTTCCATTTGATAAATCTGGCTCGCAGTTTGTAAATGAGCTGCCGAAAAAACATGATCGTACAACCGCTATGGCGACAATTTGTTATGCGCTGGGAGTAATTACCGATTCTCCAAGTAAAAATCACCTCACGGACGAGTGCGACCCAATTCGCTTTGGACTTCTTTATGAACTCACTAAGTCAGAAGGCTCCAAGCCAGAAGATTCCGGCTCGAAATGGATGAAAATTTATCCTGAAGTCGAAGATCTCTACCGCGCGATTATTATTGCGCAGGATGAACTTTCCCCAAATGCGCGACAGCATGAAACCCGTGGAGTATTGGAACAGCGTACTTTTGACAAGCTAACAGAAAAACTTGAGCAAAAACTGCTGACATCAGAACCGTTAGACTATGTTGATTATGTTTATCTTAATACGCCGCAGATATCCCGTCGTTTGCTGCGAGGGTTTCAAAGTCGTCTGACAGAAAACTTTGAAAGAACAACGAATGATATCAAAACTATGCCGGCAGATCAAGCTATTGATATCCTGTGCACCGCTTTGCCGCTTGCAAATGAGATTCGCCGATCCATGCAAGACCGCAAAGAAGCGTGGCCAATGGATTCAATCAAAAATGCCGAACCAGCTCCAAACAGCACGGATTTGAGCAATCTCCGTTCAGATTTGCTATCAAAACGAAAAGAGGTATATAGCGAGGGGATTCGCCGTCATTCAAAGCATGAATTTGATTGTCGAATTCAAATTCGTGATGAAAAAAGTTCAGATAATGACAAGATGCTCAAGCGCTACTTTGACTGCCCGGGTGCAGTTAAAAATCAACGCAAATATGACGAGTCAGCCTTACCATATTATAAAACATGGCTTTTGAATCAACTCGATCTAACAATAACGAGGAAAGGGGACAGCCTTCGTGAAGCATATCGGTTTTATTGGAATTTTTTAGAGGTGAAATCGATAGAATCTGTACGAGAGTATGCTGCCAAAAAGATTCAAGAGCGGATTGACGAGCTGTTTATCGATTTATCATGTGGCCGGTTTATTCGGTATTATTATACGCAGATTCAATATGGTTCTGCAGTCGACATTTTCCTGGATGGACTGCTCCGAAATGTCTACGACCATCTTTTTGCAAAAGTCCATGACGCATTTCTGACAATGACATGTGTTAGAAAGTGTTGGGGCGCACTCCGAGCTCCTCTGGAATCGTTGACTAGGTTGCAAATGGACGCATCGTTCAACTCTGCTGGCCAAGAGCAAATATGGCAGCTAGTAAAACGCCAGGCTCTTTGTTTGGAGCTTATGTTGGAGAATGCAAACCTTCAACTACGGCAAGATCAAGATTATGTGCAACTGGATCTTTGCAATATCCCAAAAATCGAAGAAAATCCCGACGCGAAGTGGTTAATATTTTGTGAGAATAAACAGAAGGGTATGCTGCTGAAGAATTGTCTGTGTGAGGCACATAAAATTTGTGCAGCCTATCTTGATGCAGACAGCAAAGAGTCAGAGGAGTGGGAAAACTCTGTCGGGAGGAGCGCTTTGACGAGCAGGTCATGCTTTGCACGACGGTTCTGGATTGCGGAGTCAATATCCACGATAAAAAAACTCAGGCACATTGTCCTTGCAGCTGATAACCAGACCACATTCATCCAATGTATAGGCAGGAAACGACTGGATTCCAACGAGACTCTGCAGGTTCATGTTTTGGAGATGAGTTCCAAGACACTTGCGGGACGCAGAGCCGGTATTACCCGGAGGCTGAACCGGGTTCAGAAATTTGATGCAGGCAATCATTTGGACATCCTTGATATGATGGCAAATACATCCGATCCGGACTGCGGCGTGCTGTTTCGTTATAATTCCGACGCACACTATCAGAAGGGAGGAGGGGCCTTCAAAAACAAAGAGGCTGAGTATGTTTTGTGCCGCAGAAAGGACTTCTACGAGCGCATGAGCTCGGACAAAGCGACATATCGGGAGGAAGTTGCACGGTGGCTGGGTAACACAGCCCGGATCACGGAAGAAAACCATGTGCTTCAGATAGAAAAATTCTATGCGGCCCACAAGAATGTTGCTTTGACCGACGATGAAAAGGGCGAATTCAAAAATTTAGTCTTTGCATATGCTGCGTCCATAGGGATCGATATCATTCGGGAATCCAGAAAAGGGGCTTCAAAGGAAGTCGCGTTGAATCATATTTTAGAGGATGCCAAACTACCCTTCGCTCTTTCAAGGCAGTGGGTACTTCGCAAATTTGAGGAGGAAACAACATGAACGTCAATACAGATGTCTTGCCAAAGCTTACACTGACAGTCGAAGAAGCTGCAGAGCTTCTCCGTATTGGCCGTGGAAGTGCATACGAATTAGTGCGCAGTGGACGCCTCCGCGCCGTAAAAATCGGTCGGAGGATTCTGATTCCGTCTGACGCTATAAACGAATTTTTGCACGCCGCATAAAACGCAGGGCAGCGGCCTGCGCAGGAAGGAGACTACGACATGAAAAGAAATGCAAATGGAAACGGCTCTGTGCGGAAAATTTCTGTTACACGGGACGGTAAAACATATACTTACTGGCAGGCCCGCTACTCAGCCGGATTTGATCCCGGTACCGGGAAGCAGAAGCAGCACTCCATCACCGGGAAAACGCAAAAAGAAGTGTTGCAAAAGCTGAAAGCGGCAACTGCGGCGATTGACAGCGGTTCATATATTGAGCCGTCTGCCATGACCGTTGCGCAATGGCTTCAGAGCTGGTCGGACAATTATCTGGAGGGCATTAAGCCCTCCACGGCCTATCTCTATCGCCGCAGCATTGCACTGTATCTGACGCCAAACCTCGGTGCAGTCAAGCTGTGCGCGCTGAAGACGCAGCAGATCCAGGCGTTCTACAACGATCTGCTGCGGCCAGGCAAAAAGAATGCAGAACCGCTCTCGCCGAAGACAATCAAGAATATCCATGGAATTCTGCACAAAGCACTTCAGCAGGCGGTTGCGAATGGAGATATTCGGCAGAATCCTGCTGACGCATGCAGTCTTCCGAAGGTCGTCAGGAAAGAGATGACGGTTTTCGATGATGATGCCGCAGCTTCGTTTCTTCGCGCGATCGATGGGCACCCGCATGAACTGCTTTATAAAATCGCCCTCTTTACCGGCATGCGGGAGGGCGAGCTTCTGGGCCTGACCTGGGACTGCATTGACTTTACGAATGGAACGATTTCCGTTCGTCAGCAGGCACGGCAGGAGCAGAAGAAGGGCGGGCAGTATTACTTTTCCACACCGAAAAACGGAAAGGGGCGCGTCCTGGCCGTCCCGCAGAGTGTGCTTACCCTGTTCCGTGCGCAGCAGGACAAGCAGAAAGAAATGGCTGCCTATGCCGGGTCTGCTTGGGATAATGTACACAATCTGGTGTTTACCAATGCGGCAGGCAGCTTTCTGTCACACCGCACTGTTTATGACTGCTTCAAACGGATCGTCAAGTCAATCGGAATGGAGACCATGCGCTTCCATGATCTTCGTCATAGCTACGCCGTTGCCTCTATCAAAAATGGCGACGATATCCAAACGGTTCAGGAAAACCTCGGCCATGCGACAGCAGCGTTCACCCTGGACGTGTACGCGCATGCGACAAATCAGATGAAGAAGGCCAGCGCCGACCGAATGGAGCAGTACATTCAAACTCTGCAGGGAGAATAAAACCTTGCGATTGATTTTCTCGTCCGATTCTGCTATACTGATAACACAGCATAAAAACAATCTTGGTTTTTAACGGACCGGTGCCTGCACTGGTCCGTGTTTTTTATGCCGCAAGGCTAAAAATAAGGCTAAACATTGTTTTTAGGATAAAGAAAAACCTTGAAACCATCGCGGTTTCAAGGTTTTTATATGGTGGACAGTACAGGACTCGAACCTGTGACCCCATGCACGCCAAGAGCTATCCGTTCGTATTTTTCTGTATTTTAATTATAATACGCAAATATTTTAGATGAAAAAGTTCTGCTTTTATAGGATTCTTTCCATTGCGTCCATCGCGTTTTTGCCCAGTCTGGGTCACGGTTTGGGTCAGGTGACGTACAGACTCAATATTTTGTCCGCAGATAGGTTTCTACCGCCGCCAAAAACGTCCCTGCCGACTGCACCTGCTCGGCGGTGTCCACCTTGGAAACGATGAAGAAATCGTTGTAATCACTACCCTCACGGACATCGGAAAGCTCGGAGATCAGCCCAGGCAAGCTGGTGTCAAACACGCCGGCTTTGATGTACCGTTTCCGGAACTCGGAAATGATTCCGCTGTGGTGCTTCATATCTACGCCGTCAAGCGCAAGAACGGCGCGCATCGCGTGGAAAATCGCATAGTATGCGCGGTTTGCCGCACTGCGGTAGCTTTCGCCTGCAAGCAGCAACTTTGCGTCCCGCAGACATTCCTTTGCGTGGTCAAAGCGAACCTTGGAGATTTCAATAGCTTGTTCAGGAAGCATAGCGAATCCCCTCCTTCAGCACGTTCTGATAGAACGGCAGGAAATCCGCATACCGCCGGAACTGTGCCAGTGGCACAACGTGGACAAAAACCGTGATGTCGTGGTCAAGGCTGAGTGCGCTTGCTACTCCAGAAACCGCACGCCGCTGCGACGCGATCTGTTCCTGCGTCAAATCTGCGGTCAGGAGAATGTCAATATCCGACTCCGCGGTAAAATCGCCGCGGGCATAGGATCCGTACAAAATTGCATCGTGGATGCTGTGCCCTAGAATTGGATCACAGGCGTGATAAACGATCTTCAAAATCTCAAACGCTTGATTGCGCGTACACATATTGACACCTCCCCTTTTAGTCTTTCTATTTGCAGTATACCCCAAAGTGTACTGGAATGCAAGTCGGCGTGAAACCACTAAATCCCGAAGTATTTTTCAAAAAACTGTGCAAGCCGCTGGATGATTGTTTTCTTCTTTTCCGTGCGGTTGCCGCCGCCGAAGCGGGAGACGGGTGGGAGGATCTGGTCAATATCCGTGCCGGTCGTTTTGAGCGCACCGTCGCGGAACGCGTTGGCGACGAAGCGCTGCGCTTCTGCGGGCTTCAGCTTTTCTTCTGCGATGATTTGCTCCAGCTCCTGCTGTTTTTGCTGCTGCACATAACTCTGCCAGTCGCGGTCAACATCCGTTGCAGCGTTGACCGTACTAATAAAGCCGTGGATCAGGTCCTTTTTGCTGCGCAGCTGGATGCTGGAGTCAATCGCCCGGCCGATGGTTCCCAGGATGCTTTTGTCCTTGCAGTTCGATTCATGGTGCTTCATGACAAGCATCAAAATGTAGTCGATGTTGATCTCCACCTGCCGGATGAGCTCGATCTCGAAGGTAATATCGTCGTTTATATTCTCTTTGTCGCCATCCGTTTTCGGACGGTATGCCTGATAAAGGTCGAGATAGACGCTCTGGTAATCCTGAAAATCCCGCTCCGGCAGGATTTCATTGCCTGCAAACTGGTCAAATGCGCTTAAGATATTTTTGAGCCGCAGGATATTGCCATAGAGCTTGATGAAATCCTTTTGCTTCTGCTCGCCAGTGATCGGCTGGCCGAGCGGAAACTCGCCTGATAGCTCGTCGATCAAATCGCGGTAACCGGGAACAGCCTTGCCATTTTCCTCATAGCCATCATAGTACGCATCATAGCCCTTGAGCAGCACAACGCCGCTGGCTTCGCGGTCGCCAAAGAGCGCGATCGCGTCGTCGGTGGCTTTTTGCAGGTTGCGGAAGCAGACGATATTGCCGTAGGTCTTGACGGAGTTCAAAATCCGGTTCGTCCGGGAAAACGCCTGAATGAGACCGTGCATTTTAAGATTCTTGTCCACCCAAAGCGTATTGAGCGTTGTCGCGTCAAAGCCCGTCAGGAACATATTGACCACAATGAGCAGATCGACCTCCCGCGCCTTGACACGCTGGGACAGGTCTTTGTAGTAATTCTGGAATTTATCCGCCGATGTGTCAAAATTGACGTGGAACGTCTGGTTATATCCCAGCAATACTTGCTATCCCTGATACCTTATTCTTTCAACCAGCGTTTCCTTTTTCAGATTACTGCTT
>OLOQ01001190.1_pt1 | contig 26057 bp, 30 predicted proteins | sample 1673101 | NCBI WGS metagenome assembly OLOQ01 (sample SAMEA3136754, study PRJEB25190) | human gut metagenome | biome: human gut; feature: human-associated habitat; material: faeces | place: Austria | collected 2013 | reverse complement strand
TTCGGGTTATGAGCCCGACGAGCTACCAGACTGCTCCACCCCGCGATATTTACTTGTCTGCATCAGCTGTTCGCTGACTGCTCAAGTATAATACCACAGAGGCGGGGGGATGTCAAGGGGTTTGGAAAAGTTTTTTACTTTTTCTTTCTGGGGTGGCGGACACGGTAGTAGATCACGCCGCAGACCGCGCCAATGAGGATGGCGGGCCATGCGCCCACAAGGAACACCGCCACGGCCTGTGCACCGGACACGAAGCCGGTCCAGCCATTGCGCAGGGCGGCCAGCAGCTTTGCGCCGAAGCTGGTGCTGGTGGGGGTCAGGGTCTCCACCTCGTTCAGGGTGATATAGACGGTGCAGCAGGAGACCTGATTGCTGTACCAGTCCAGCTGGCTCTGCCAGCTCTCGATCTGATACTGCACATCGCTCAGGCTGGACTCGATCTCCAGCAGGTCGGCCAGGGTGTCGGCCTGGGCCTGCAGCTCCTGCAGGCGGGTGCGCTGAGCGGTCAGGCTGGCCAGCCGGGCCTCGGTGTCCATATACCGGGTGGTGATATCCTCCGCCTGCTGGTTCTGGTAGGTCACGCTGCCGGACTGGGCAGCGGCGGCCAGAAAGCTCTTGTAGCTGTCCTGGGGCACCCGCAAAGTCAGGCTGACGCTCCGGGTGCTGTCGGTGTTGGTGTACTCGCTGCTGGATTCCATATAGCCGTCCGCGTCAGAAAGGGCCGCATCCAGTGCCGCACGGGCGGTATCGTAATCCCGGGTCTCCAGCGTGAGGTTGGCAGTATAGATGATCTTGGCGCTGTCGGCGGTGCGGGTGGAAGCATCGCTCTCCGCTTCGCCGGAGGTCAGCAGGGAACCGCCGGTGGCAGTGTCTGCTGACCGGTGGCCGTCCTCTGCGCTGAAGGAGGAGATACCGTTGTCTGCAGAACCGTAGGTGGCGTTTTCGGTGTCCTCCATGGAGTAAACAGCGGCCTGCGGGGCGGCTGCCTTGGTGGCGGCGGCAGAGTAGTTGGAGGAAGAGCCGCCGCCCAGCAGGGTGACCCCTTTCCATTCGTAGGCATACACGGCACCGTACAGGCAGACCCCGCAGACTGCCGCGCAGGCGGCCAGCTGGGCCCAGCGCCGGGCGGGGAAGCGGAGGGGCTTTTTCTGTTTTTTGGGGGTCGGGGAAGGCGCGGGCATGGCGATGCTCTTGGCACCGGGGGTCTCGGCGGCATTGGCCTGCAAGGCAAGCAGCTTTGCCTTCAGGTCATCGGAAGCGTGCAGATCGTCCACTTCCATTTTGTATTCATACCACCTCATCTTCGATCTCCTCCTTCAGCAGCGTATGTAACTGGGCGCGTGCCCGCCGCAGCCAGCTGAGCACCGTGTTGGTGGGCGCACCCAGCATCCGGCCTACCTCGGCGGCGGTGTAGCCCTCGTAATAATGAAGGTACACGGCGTTGCGGTAGTTTTCCGGCAGAGTGCGCACCGCATCGAGCACACTGCCGTCATTTCCGGATTCCGGGGCAGGAATGTTTTCGTCCAGTTCGGTGTCCTTCTGGCGCGCGGCCCGGGTGATATCCCGGCAGCGATTGATGGCGACCCGCAGCAGCCAGGCTTTGAGGTGCTCCTCACTCTCAAAGCGGCCTTCGTAGCGCAGGAGCTTTTCAAACACATCCTGCACCACGTCCTCCGCGTCGGCGGCGCAGCTGCAATTGTGCATCGCGGCGCGGAACACGGTGTCGCTGTATCGCTGTACAGCCAGCGCAAAAACTTCGTCTTTGGTCAACTGTCCCATAAGTCTCTTTCTCTCCTTTGCGGCCCCGGGCGGGGCTGGTGGAAACAACTGTTTCAAAGGGACGTTTCACCCCATATACGGGTGAAGCGCACGGATTATTGCATTAACGATAAAGCCTTTGGAAAAGGGCAATTTTCTCCGCAAGATACAGATCTGCTTTGGGGTGGGCCAGCCAGTGCTTCTGCCGGGTGGTCTGGCACAGGCGGCGGGCAAGGGCGGCAGGGTCGGTGTCGATGGCCTCCACATCCTGCAGGGTCAATTGCAGGGTCAGAGCGGCAGGGACATCCGGCAGGGGCGGCAGCGGGTCCTCCCAGACAAAGGGAGGCAGCAGCTGCACCGCGCAGACAGCGCGGGAACACTCCTCGGTGAGCAGCAGGGCGGCGGGGGAGCCATCCGGCTCCACATGCAGGCTGCTGTAAAGCAGCTGGAGGTTCCGGGGAGCAGAGAGCAGAACAGCACCCTCGTCCGCCGTTTCGCTGAGGGTGAGGCACCCGGCGGCCTCGTCGGCATAGATGCGCCGGGCCGGTGCCCGGAAGCTGGCATAGAGCGCAGGCAGGTGGAAAACGCCCGCCTTGTCCAGCCCGTGCTGCAGCAGCAGATAGAATTCGGTCAGCGGGTGGTCCGGGTCCGGCTGCGGCATCCCGAAGTCCGGCCGGGAAAGATGTCCTCCGCCCATAGTCTCCCTCCTTTTCCAGTGCATTACCCTTTTAGTATATGGGTTTTGCAACGGATTTTCAACTGTAATTGCAACGCTTTCGGAGAATGGGAAATTTTCCCGCGCAGCCAGGACCCTTTACAGGGGCGCCTCCGGCAGACCAAAACGGGAGACAGAAACAAAAAGCCCGATCGTTCGGGAACGACCGGGCCTGTGCATATTGTGCTGAGAGAGACGCAGTTACTTCTGATAACCCAGCGTAGCCGCCATTACGGCTTTGATGGTGTGCATCCGGTTTTCGGCCTCGTCAAAGACAATGCTCTGGGGGCCCTCGAATACCTCATCGGTCACCTCCATGGCATCGCGGCCAAAGCGCTCGCCCATCTCTTTGCCCACAGCGGTCTTGTGGTCGTGGTAGGCGGGCAGGCAGTGCATAAACACGGCCTTGGAGCCTGCAATATTCATCAGCTCCTGATTGATCTGATAGGGGGCCAGGTCGTGGATGCGCTCGGCCCAGACCTCGATGGGTTCGCCCATGGAGACCCACACATCGGTGTAGAGGACATCGGCACCCTGAGCGGCCTTGGCGGGGTCCTCCTCAAAGGTCAGGGTGGCACCGGTCTCGGCGGCAATGGCCTGACACTGTGCGATCAGGGCGGCATCCGGCTGATACTTTTTGGGGGCGCAGGCGGTGAAGTGCAGACCCATCTTGGCACAGCCCACCATCAGGCTGTTGCCCATGTTGTAGCGGGCATCGCCGAAGTAGACGAAATGGATGCCCTTCAGGCTGCCGAAGTGCTCCCGGATGGCCTGTAGCAGCACCACGAGGGTCTGGTCGATCATGATAGCGTCGCTGCCGTCCCGGCACCGGAACTCCCGTACGCGGAAGGCCGGAGACAGCTGTTTAGCGCCGTCTTTGGCCAAGGAATACTCTTTGATTGCCATAGGCTCACTCCTCACTCTTTTCGCCGGTCTTTTCGGCCAGCAGCTCGGTCAGTTCTTTGTACTCGGCCTCGGTGATGCGGCCGAGGGCGTAAAAAACATCAATTTTTTCCGCAAGGCCAGCGGTCTGGCCGCGCTCGATCAGGCGTTTACAGGTACGATACAACATAGGTTTACCTCCTTATGTGGTGGTGTCAGTGGTGGTGTCGTCGGTCAGCCCCAGTTCCAGCATGGCGACGCGGTACTCCTGATCTACCGCCAGGGCATCCGTGTCCGCCTGTGCGGCCTGGGTCTCCGCCACCAGCTCTGCCAAGGTGGGGTAGTGGTAGCCGGTGAGCCAGATCTCTACGGTGTAGCCGCCGGTCGACGTTTCTGTTGCAAAGTGCAGGGTCCCGTCTGTCCGGAAAGTCGTGTTGGATGCGAAAATTCCAGTGCCATTGCCGAAGTCATGATTGGCGGTGCCGCCTTTTGCAATGTCTACTTCCTCGCCGTACCCGCCGGTACTGCTGTTATATTTCGTCTTGACGTGCACGTAGTCCAGGCCGTCTGGCATTTTGATATCGTAGGTCTTCCACCTTTTTCCGGTTTCTTCGTAGTGGTTCCACACCAGCCGGGGCTCCGACTTTACCGCCACGGCGGCAGCGATCTTGTCATTGAGCGTTTTGGCGCTGAGGGTGCCGTCCGCAGCGATGTCCAGCGCTTCGCCCACTTTCACGCCGCCCAGCTGGGCCGCCGTGGCGGCAGGCAAGGTGTAAGGCGTGCCGAATTTCGCGTCCGCCTCGGCCTTGGTGTAGAAACTGCCGCTCTCCACCGCTGCGATGGCGGCGTCCAGCGCATCGAGTTTGGTGTGCAGCTCGGTGGACAGCTGGGTCATCATGGCCAGTGCCTGCGCCTGCAGCTGGGCCGTGGGGATGCCGGTGACGCCGTCCCGCATGAGGCCGCAGACGTCTTCGTCCGCGCGGGTGTCGGTGATGTCGGCGGCGGTGACCGCCGCCGACCCCGCCGGGACAGAGATCGTGCACAGGCCCAGCTCGTACTGGTTGTGGTTCTGCAGGATGTCGGGCGGCTGAGCGGCCACGGCAGGCGTGCCGGTCTTGAGTCGGATGACGGTGAGGTTGGACGACGTATCAAACTGCAGCACCACACGATCCACCCGGTTGAGGGTGTTGTCGGCGTCGGGCACGGTCAGCACCGTGTCCTCCCGGCTGCAAACGGACACGCCTTTGAAGTCGTCGTAGTTGATCCAGGCAAGGCCCGGGGCAATGGTGATCTGCCGGGTGCCGGTGATGCTGACGGCGAAATTGCTGTCCTTTGCGTAGACGCCGGACGTGCGGGTGCACAGGTAGGTGGCTACATCTTCGGCACTGTAGGTCACGCCGTCCAGCGGATAGGTAATGATGCTCATGTGTTTTTCCTCCTGAGGATGGGGGTGCCGATCTCGGTACTGACCGTATTTTCACCCTTCTGAGACTGCAGGGTCACCGACGTGATGCGGGCCGCTGCCTGGATGTCGGTGCCGGGCAGGCTGGCCGCCACCACCTTGCCCACCGTCACGGGGCCGGTGGGGGTGAACTCAAAATTCTCCAGCCGGGTGTGCTTCGCCAGCTCCTGCTCGCCCAGCGTGCGCAGGGCGGCAAGGTACTCGCTCTGGGACTGGCCGTCCTCCTTTTTCTTGCTGGAGGCATCCAGCAGCATCTCCCGCCGGGCCGTCCCGGTGTTGTCGGTGGCCCCCACGGTCACCGTGCCGTCGGCCCCCACCACGGTGCAGATGTTCTTGTAGTCCGTGATGCTCTCGGTATAGGCCAGGTCGGTCAGGTTGCCGTACTGGGGCGCATAGCGGGCGTTGGGGTCCAGCTTGGGCCGGTACAGCTCAAACAGCAGCTTGTTCTGCTGCTGGTCGAACCGCACCCGGAAGCCGATGTCCAGCTCCTGGCACACCTGCTCTGCAATGCTCAGCAGGCTGCCGGGCTTGACCTCTCCGGCGTAGGCGTCGGCCAGACCGGCCGGGTCGCCCAGCTCCAGGCAGGGCCATGCGGCGGCCCCGGACACCAGACCACGCAGCGTGTCCTCCACGGCAAAGCTGCTCAGGGTGCCCGTGCTGACCCGCTCGTCGAGGATGCAGGCGGCGTCCTTGGTGTAGAGGACCAGCTTGTGATCGGCTTTCTGGGCCGACACGATGCGCATGAGCCGGTCGCTGCCGACCAGCCAGAGATAACGGTCCGGGCGGCAGAGGGCCTGCAGGGCGGTGGTGTCGTGGAGCTCCAGCTGAGCCCCCTGCACGTTGCTGTAGACGTTGTAGCGCTCCGGCCAGACCAGAGACAGCCAGCTCTCGATGCGGCCCAGCAGCTCCAGCCGGTCGTTATAGACGCAGAGGCTCTTGTACCCGGATGCCGTCAGGGCGGATGTGATCTCAGCCATTGGAACCCTCCGTGATGATCGTGGTAAATGCGGCATGCATGGTCAGCGACAGAAACAGCCAGCCGTCGCCGGAATCCGCCGTGCGCTGCCATGCCTGCGCCCCGTGGTATACCGTCCAGAGGGTGCTGCTGCCGTCCAGCACCGAAAGGACGTCGTAGCCTTTGCCGTCGATGACCCGCTCCACCCGGAGCTCGCCGTTTTCCCGGTAGACCTGCAGCTCGTCACCGTCCTGCAGGGTCGTGATGAAGCGCAGATATTCGCCGGTCTCCGGGTTGATGACGCCGGGGTTGACCACCTCGCCCCGGGCGGTCAGCGAGAGCTTCCAGCTCCGGGTGTCCAGACCGCTGTTGAGGATGCGGATGTAGCTGGCCTGTTCCCGGATGCCGTACTGATGCGAGGTGTAGCACACCGGCAGCCGGAACACGGGCGTTACCTTGATGGTGGCTGCCGTGGTCTTGGCCACACTGTGCCAGTAGGGGTTCGGGCAGTAGAGCTGGAAACTGAAGGTTGGCCACAGCACTGCCGGCGAAATGGCCGGGCAGCGCTGCACCTCGGCGTCACACCAGTATTTTCCGGCCACGGTCAGGCGGCCGGTGACGCCGGGAGCAAAAATGTCCCGCAGCTGGCGCTTGCAGTAGTCGGCGTTGCGCAGGATGCGCCCGGTGATGGTGCGGGTGACGCCGGAGATGCTCCGGCTGTCCACGGTGGCACCCACCTGCTGGTAGCCCTGGCTGGTCTCCAGCTCCACGGGCAGGTCGCCCAGCGGGTCGCAGCTCCACAGCACGCCGGCGGCATAGCCAAAAGCGAAGCTCTGGCCGGTGCCAGTGGTAAAAACAGCATCAAACACCCTGCAGCACCGCCCTTCTCTGCTCATACTGCGCTTCACGCATCAGGTCGGCGGCCGTCTGCGCTTTGCTGTAAATGTACTGGTTGACCTCGATGTTGGGCCGCTGGGTGCGCTGGGGCAGGCTGCGGGGCTGCTCGTAGTCCCATAGGGTGCCGGAGGCCCCCACAGTGCTGCCCGCCGCGCTGCCGGAGCTGGTGTGCTTGCGCTTGAACGCCACGCCCAGCCCCACGGTGATGGCGGCAATGGCGGCCACCAGAGCCGCGCCGGCGGCGATCATGGCAATGCCCTGAGGCGTGCCGATGCCGGTGGGCAGCAGTGCTGCGCCGATGGCCTGCAGCATGCCCACAAAGGCAGAGCCAATGGTGGAGATGAGGGCGCCCAGGGCGCTGTAAATGGCCGGGAATGCCGACAGCAGTCCGCCGGACAGCGCCGTGCTGATGCTGGTGGCTGCAGCGCCAAGCGGAGCCTTGAGGGAGGCAAAGGTGCTGGTGAGGATCTGGGCCAGACTGCCGGCCTGATCCACGATGCTGCCAAATCCGCTGGTGACACCTTGGGCGATCTGCCCGCCGAGGTTCCACGCCCCCTGCGAGACGCCCTGCACGCCCTTGAGCAATACGCCGTTGATTTGCTGGATGAGGCTGGTGCCCAGCTTGTCGATCCATTGCTTGGCTTCCGGGGCAAGGCCGGTGTAGAGCGTAGACAGCACCCACTCGCCCACGCTCTTCCAGTCCTGTTTCTTGATGGCGGTCACCAGCGTGTCGAAGGTGCCCAGGATGCCCTTGTCGGCCTCTTCCTGCCAGCCTTTCAGCAGGCCGGAGAAGGTGTTGGCGCTGGCTTCCTTGATGGTCTCGGCGGTGGTCCTGGCCCCGTCTGCGGCAATGGTCTCCACCTGCTCTTTGGTCACCAGCATTCCGTTGACGATGTCGGTGCAGGTCTTGGTGATGATCTGCTTTTGCTGGGTCGTTTCATCGGTCAGCGTCTCGGTGACGGTCTGGGTGGAGGTCCTGACGCCGTCCACGACGGAATCAAAGGTCGAGGTGACCGTGTCCCGGACGGTGGCAGCGATCTCTTCATAGGTCTTCTGGGTCTGGGCCGTGGTCTTGCCGTGGTCGGTGACATACTTGGTGACAGTCTTGTAGTTTTTCACCACGCCGTTCACCATCTCCTTGCCGGATTCGGTCACGGTGCGGGTCAGCCGGTCATACTCCTCGCTGCCCTTGCGCAGGTGCTCGGTGAGCTCGGTGGTCTGGATGGTCACCTTGCCCAGGGCGTTGGTGGTGTCGGTGTGGCCTGCGTCCTGCAGGGACCACAGCAGGGTCTCGGCGGCCTGTGCGGCGGCCTTGGTCTTTTTGGCCGCCTTGGTGGCGGCGTCCCCGGACTTGGTATAGGCCGGGACGACCACCTCCGCCATGGACTGGGCGCTGTCGGCCACGTCGGCGTTGGCGTCCGCCCAGACGGAGGACCAGTCGTTCCCGCTGGCGGTTTTAGCAATGGTGGCACCGGCGGTGGCTGCGATGGCTCCTGCACCAACCGCACCGCCTTTGCCGGTAAGGCCGTTGATGAAACTCTGGATCAGGTTCTTGCCCCACTGCACAGCCTGCGAGGGCAGGCTCTTGATCCAGTTCAGTGCGCTGGAAAATCCGCCCTTGAAGGCGTTCAGCAGGCTGGAGCCCATGCTCTTCACGCCATTGGCCACACCGGTGAGGATGGTCTTGCCGATGTTCAGCCAGTTGATGGCCGAGATGACCGACAGCACCGCCTCCAGGATCTTCTTCCAGTTGGCCAGCAGATCCGGCACCGCCTTGACGATGCCCACGACCAGCTGCACGATGATGGCCACGCCCTCGCCGAGGATCTTGGGCATGTTGTCGTTGATGATGCCGCAGATGTTAATGATGATATCCGGCACATAGGCGATCAGATCCGGCAGACCGGCGATCAGGCCGTTGAGCAGCTGGGTGATAAGGTTCAGGCCGGCGTCCACGAACACACCGGCGTTGGCCCGCAATTCCTCGGTGAACTGCAGCAGCTGCGGCAGGGCATTGGACAGAAAATCCGGGATGCCCTGGGTGAAGCCCTCCGCCAGCGAGGTGACCAGCTGGGTGCCGGATTGCAAAATCTCGGGCACCAGTGTATACACCAGCTCCGGGATGCCCGCCAGCACGTTGCCGATCATGGGCAGCAGGTTGCCCACAAGGAAGGTCTGGGCCGTTTCCACCAGCCCCTGCAGGGGGGCGGTGAGATCGGCACCGGTGGACCAGTCGGCCAGCACGTTCTCGGCGGCAGCTTTCATGGCCGCAAAGCTGCCGGTCAGGGTGGTGGCGGCTTCCTTTGCGGTGGTGCCGGTGATGTCCATCTCCTTCTGGATGACGTGGATGGCGCTGTACATGTCGGCTAGGTTGCCCAGGTCGTAGTGCACGCCAGAGATCTTCTCGGCGTCCTTCAGCAGGCGCTGCATCTCGGCCTGCGTGCCGCCGTAGCCCAGCTTGAGGTTGTCCAGCATGGTGTAATTCTGCTTGGCAAACCCCTGATAGGCGTTCTGGATGTCCTGCATGGAGGTGCCCATCTTGTTGGAGTTGTCGGCCATGTCCACCATAGCCATGTTGGCCAGATCGGCAGCCGCCTGGGTGTCCTGGCTCACGCTGGACAGCAGGCTGGCGGCAAAGCTGGTGGTCTGCTCCATGTAGTCGTTGACCGACAGGCCCACGGTCTTGTAGGCCTGGGCAGCGTAGGCCTTAACGGTGTCGGCGCTGTCCTTGAACAGCGTTTCCACACCGCCCAGGCTTTGCTGCAGCGCGCCGCCCAGGTTGATGGATTCCGAGATGATCTTGCCGATGCCGGCAGCCGCGATCACCTTTTTCAGGGTGCCCACCAGCTGGGCACCGAGGGACTGTCCGGCGGCGTCACCGGCTGCCGCAGGCTCCCCGCCCAGGGCTTCGGTGATCTTGCCCTGGATGCCCTCTGCCGAGGGCACGATCTGCACATACGCTTTTGCCAGCTCAATGCCGTCCGGCATGGTCATCCACCTCCTTTCAGGGCCGCAAGGGCGGCCTCAAACTCTTCCGGGCTGTCGTAGCTCTGCACGTCGGTATCGCTGTCCGCGGACAGGCCGTGCAGGTCTGCCAGCACAGAGGGCACCGTCCGGGTGTCGTTGCTCAGGCCCCACAGGATCTGCGTCAGGCGGTCGGCGGTGTAGGCTTGCAGCTCGATGTGCAGCGGCACGGTCTTGCCGCTGGCCTTCATCATGCTGCGGCTGTCCTCCGGCAGGCCGGCAGCAAGGGTAGCCACCAGACGCAGCGGCAGGCTGCGCCAGTCCAGCACATGGTAATACTGCGCGAAATCGCAGATGAGTGCATCCTCGTCCGACGCGATCAGTTCGGCGAGGATGCAGAGTTTTTTCCGGCAGAAAAGCTGGTCAGCAGTTCATTCAGAGCCTGCGCCACCGCCTGGGGCGGCACACGGCCCTTGTCGTTGCGCAGATGGTCATAGAGCTTCTTGCGGCCCTCGGTGCCCAGCAGGCGCTCGGTCAGGTGGCTCATGCTGAACACGTTGCCGTCCTGCATGCCGGAAATGGCGTCGAACAGTTCCTGGTCCTCCAGAGCGTCGTCCTCCAGCTCGATGGAAAAGCCGGATTCAGTCTTTGCAGTGATCATGCCTGCACCTCCTTGGTCTTGGCAGCGGCCTGGGTGGCGGCGGTGCCGCCCAGAATGTACTCGTAATGGGTGTTGCCCTGGGCATCCGGCACGGCGGTCAGGGTGGTGTTGTAACCCACGGCGCTCTTGGCGTAGGTGATATCGCCCACGGCGGTGACGGCGGCATCCGGGATGACGATGCGCTTGACCGCCTTGTTCTTCATCACCATCTCAATGACCCAGCTGCAGTCCTTCTGCTCGGAGGAGTTTGCCTTGACCGTGATGCCGGTGTCCAGCGTGCCGGTGACGTTGTCGTCGCCGTACACGGACTTGAGCACCTCCACGTTCAGGGCCTCCAGCAGGGTGTACTGGAAGGTGTCGGGCTTCTCGGTCTGCTGGGTCAGCACGGTGTCGCCGCCCCAGGCGGTGGTGTTCTCGCTGGAGGGCGAGTTGCTGTTGGTCACGCCGTCATCGGAGGCGTAGCCCAGGCACTTAAAAGCCTTGTCCAGTTCGGTCTTGGCGTCGGTGGGCAGTGGGGTGCCCAGCGGGGCACGCCAGATGGCACCGCCCACTTTGGGCTTGGCGGCGGTTACTTTGGTTGCGTCTGCCATGTGTAGTTCTCCTTTCACAGGTCAGTAATGAGTGATAGAAAAAACGGCCTGATAGCGGGGCCGTTTGCGGGTGGTGTCCGGGAAATTGTAGTCGGTGACAAGGTCGCAGGAGACCACTTCCGGCAGGGTGTCGGCAGCCTGCATGGCGGCCTTGATCTGCTCGTTGAGCTGGGCAGCACCTAAGGTGCCGTCATGGTCGCAGGCATTGTGGCCGTAGGACTGCACCGCCAGTGTGGCCGTGTAAATGCCCTCGTCGCAGTCGGAGCCGGTCTTTTCCAGGACACAAAAATTGCCGGAGGGGTTCTCCGGCACGGACATAAAGCAGGGAAAACCGTTTTCCCGCAGGTAATTCAGGATGATTTCTTCGATCATTTCAGGGCCTTTAAAATGGAATTGGTGTCGGCGTTCTCCTTGCGGGCGGCGTAGCTTTCCGCCCGCACTTCGGCCACGACACGGGTGGGTGCAGTGTAGTACACCGCTTCGTACCCGTCGCCCAGGCGGCTCTGGGCCGCAAAGGCAAGGCTGTTCAGGCCGTCGGCCAGCTCCTTACTTTTCAGCAGCTTGCCGACGCCCTTCTTGTTCAGCTTGATCTTGACGTTACTCAATGCGCTCCACCTGTACCTTCTTGTTCCAGTCCAGCGGCACAAGCGCCTCAATGTACTGGGTCACACCGCCATATACCCGCCACTTCTGTCCGAAGAACCCCACGGTGCAGCCCTCCCAGCGGTGAGCGTCGCCTTTCGGGATGCACAGCTCGTAGGCCACCCGGCGGCCCGTAAGCTGCAGGTCGGTGACCACGGCGGCATTGTCCACCGGCGTGATGAGCACATTTTCCACCGTGACCGGTGTTTCGGTGTAAACCGGAGCGTGAAAAGCATCCTCGCCGGTCTGGGTGCGCTCATAGAGGATGACGGGGATGCCCTTAATCAGAGCCATAGGGTTCGATCACTCCCATCCGCTGACGGCGCAGGCCCAGCCGGGCCAGCTCCGATTTTTTGATGAACAGGCCGCCGCCGGGCACCAGAAAGGACCCGGACGCCGAGTAGCCGCCGGCTGCCTGGGTGATCTGGGTCATAGGCTCCTGGTTCGTGCTGGTCATCAGGGTGCGGGCGGCCACATCCACGGCCACGCTCTTGGCCACCATGGCCAGCGCCGGGTCAGCGGCCACCAGTGCGGGCAGGTCTTTGCCTGCCTTGCGGGCCTCCACGTCCAGGCTGGCCGAAATGACATCCAGCAAGGAGAACGCCCTTGCCTGCTCGGCAGCGGTCATGGGACGCCACAGAGCGGTCATGTCCTCCACGGTGGCGTAGCTCATTCAGCAGCCTCCGGTTTCTCCTTGGCGGCAGCCTTGGGTTTGGCCGCCTTTTCTGCCTTGACGGGCTCCCAGTCCCCGCCGGAAACGCGGCAGGGCGTCTCGATCACAGCGCCGGTGCGCTTGTTGCGGTACAGCATGGCGTGTCCTCCTTAGGCGTTGGCCTTGATGTGGGCGAATGCGGACGGATCCAGGATGCCCCAGCCGATGTAGGCCTCGCCGCGCAGGTACACCTGGTTGTGGCCCTTCAGGTCACCCAGATCCGCATCGTTGTCGGGATTGCCGTACTGGATCACCTCAATGGGCATCTCCTTGGCGTAGCCCCACTTGAAGCAGTTGATGAAGTCGCCCACCAGCGCACGGTCCAGGCTGGAACCGGCGGACAGGTTGGAGGTGGATTCCACCCGCAGGCCGTTCACCTCGCCGGGGTTTGCGCCCCAGGCCAGCTGCGGGTACAGCTTGGCACCGTCGGTAGTGGTCTGGGCCGCCAGAGCGCTCTTGAAGCTGGGGGCCAGCACCATGCCGGTAACGTCCCGCTCCGCGCCCTGCACCAGGGCGATGGCGGCCTCCACGTTGGTGTCGGGCTTGTCGGAGGCGGCAATGGTCACGGCCTGGGTGACCTTGCTGTCAAAGTGGTTGGTGCCGATGACGCCGGACGCAGAGCCGGTGCGGGGGTTGATGCCGTGGAAGGCCATGAGGTCCAGACCCTTGGCCACCTTCTTGGCAAAGCCGTCCGCAAAGGCGCTCAGAACGTCCATCTGGGCGTCCTCGGAAGCGTACAGGAACTCGTCGGACACGCGTGCACCATACTCGATCTTGATGGGCACGATGGTGATGGGCTCCACGGTCATGCCGCCCTTGCCCTTGGCACCGTTTTCTGCCACGATGTCCACTTCCTTGTCCAGCGTGAAGGTGAATTCCTTCTGGCCGTTGAAGGCGATGGGCGTTGCGCCGCAGAGCTTGGCCAGCGCGGACGCGCCGGTGGTTTTCTGGATAAAGCCGGGGATCAGCTCCTCCGGGAACAGGGAGCCTTTGCTCAGAATATCTGCCATGATGTGTTCTCCTTTACTCGTTGTTCATCAGCTGGTTTGCGAAACTGCGCCAGGCAGCCTTTTTGCCGCTGCCGCTGGGGTCGGGGTCGCCGCGCAGGGGTGCGGGCGGGGTCTTGGGCTTGATCAGCTGCAGCAGGTTCTGGGCGTCCTTGCGGATGTCCTCCTCCTTGGAGCCGGTCAGGCGGCCCGCCAGGTCGAACGGCAGGCCCACCTCATGGGCAACGCGGGTCTTGAGCGCGTCCGTCTCGTAGGTCTGGCAGCGGGTGTTCAGCTCCGCCACCTGCCCGGCGAGGGCCTCGTTCTGGGCCTTGAGGTCGTTGTAGTCGGCGTAAGGGGCCAGCCTGTCAGCGACAGCGGCCTCAAACGCCTCCTGCGTGGTAATGGGTTCAAATGCTTCTGCCATGGAATACCCTCCTTTATGGCAACAAAAAAACAGGCCCGGGTGGCCTGTTAATAGCGGATGCGCTGCCGGCGCTTGCCCTTGCCCTCGGCGCACTGCCAGTGGGCCAGGATCACGCTGTCCAGCAGCTCGATGTGGCCGCCCTCGGTCAGAGAGCGGTAACCGAAGCCGCCGTTGGAGCCGATGGCCCGCTTTTCGCAGTTGGAAGCAGCCTGCGCAAGGCCGGGCTGGCCGGCATGGCACAGGGCTTGCGCAAAAAGGGCCTGCTCGAAGGCGGCGTTGGCGGTGATGACCTGCTTGACCGTGGGCAGCACGGGGGACCTGAGGTGGGCGGCCTTCATGGCGTCGGCCAGAAGCTGCTGCCCGCTGGCCCCGTCCACCGCCACGGCGGCTAGGTCGGCTTTGGATAGAAAATCAAGAAGCCACCCGCTGCCGTCCCGGGTAGGATGGCAGCCGATGGCTTCCACGAAGATAGCGTTGTCTTTGGTGCGGCACGCAACGGCCAGCGCACAGCTGGTGCCGTCGGTGCTGAACTTGATGCCGGCATACAGCTTGCCGGTGAGCTTGGGCAGGGTGTCGGTTTTCAGTTCGTCCCACTCTGCCCGGCTGATGGCCGATTTGAGGTTGTACCGAAGCCACAGCCCCAGACGCTGGATGTTGAAGTCGATGGGGTCATCGCCGATCTCATCCGCCACACTGCGCTCGGTGAAGATGGTGCCGAGGCTGGGGTTCGTCTGATACCAGGCCTCCACGTCGTGGGGGTCGGTCTGCTGCTCCACGCTCCACTCGGCCCAGCCGGTGTTCTGCGTGTCGCCCCGCAGGGCGGCGTTGCGCATTTTGAGGAACACCGTGCCGGAGGACACCGGCGTGGGCGGGGTGCCGCAGAACAGGGTCTGCGGGTTCTCGCTGTCAGTGACCACATACTTCAGGGCACTGGCCTGATCGTCGGTGTACTCCTGGGCCTCGTCGATGACCAGCAGGTCAAAGCCCTCGCCCAGGCCGCCCTTGGAGGAGCGGGTGCGGAACTCGATGCGGCCCTCGCCCTCTTCCAGCTGGATGTGCTCCCGGCCCACGGCCTGAATGGATTTATAGGGGATCTTGGCCTTGTCCAGCAGGTGGCACAACCGCTCCCAGGCGGCCCGGGAGGTGGTGGTGCGGTGGGCGGTGTGCAGGATGCTCTCGCCCTGCTGTAGGCCGTACAGCTCCCGGATGGCGGCGATCTCGTTCTTGCCGTTGCGGCGGGGCACGGCATAGCCGAACTTGGTATGCACCCACAGATTCTCCTCGTTGCGGGCAAGGATGTCATACAGCAGCAGCTCCTGCCACTGCTGGGCGATGCGCCCGGTGGAGTTGTACAGGTCGATGGCGTCCTGGCCGAAGGTTTTGGTGTAGGGCAGCACCACGGCAGCGGTGGGCGTCTGACGCCCCAGCCTTGCCGGGGCTGTCTGTTTTCGCGTCCGCGGCATGGTGGGCTGGGTTCCTCCTTTGCATGAAAATGATGGCACCGTTTACTGGAATCGAACCAGTGACCTGTGGTTTTGGAGACCACGGCCCTGCCAACATGAGCTAAAACGGCATGAAAAAACCACTGTTGTGCCTTTTTGAGGGCATACAGTGGTTAAACTAGGATATTCCGTGGATGAAAGTTTACTTTTTGGCAGAGACCTTGCACTCTTCCGGGTACAAATTTTGGTATTCGGGATATAAAAAATGGCTGGTATTCAGGACGGCGTCCGGGCAATCGTGGCGCTTTCCGAAACGAAGATCATCGGAGGGAGTTCCTAACTTTTTGCATTTGCCCGGTCCATCCCGGTGAATACAGACATTGCATTCCGGGATACAGACCGGCACGCTGTAAAGTGGAGCACGGAACCCCATGCTGATATCCTCTTCACGCAAAAATTTAGACATTTTGGAGCACCTCGATCTCTAAAAAATATCGGTCGTCTTTTCTACCAACATCCAGCACACGATACTGCATCCCACGGGCAAACAGGACTTCGTCCTGACTTTTGAATTTGGGAAGCGCTACAGGCTGAAGGAACTGGCAGCCCTTATATCCTGCCGGAACATGCAGCTGAATCAGCGTGTCACGGCCCGGAAGATGCAGATCCTGAAAACTGGTTGATATAAATATCGGAAATTCCGGTGTGAGATCCACAAGGTCTTGCAGATCCTGCAGGGTCGGATTTTTGGGAAGCCCGAACCCTAGAAAAGAAAGCGCTGTGTTCCGGTACAGGGTGACGCTCTGCGGCATCACGCCGGAAGCCAGCGCGTTATCCAATGCGGAAATGGTCTCCTGGATCTGCGGTGTGATTTTTCCGTTCCGGATGGCAAAGTTCACACGGGTCGCCGTAAAGCCGGTATACTGCCGGAGAGCCTCCTGTGCGGTTTCCGGCAGACTAAGCACCTGCTCGGACATTGCGGCCTTGATGGCCTTGATCTCAGGTGAATCGACCGGCGGCAGCCCAATCTGTTTTCGTGCTTCTATCTTAGCAGAATCGTCTCGGTTTGTCGATGGGTTTTGAATCTTTTGAATGCGTGCCTGCCGGGCGTCCTCATCCTCCGTCCACGTCTTGTTCCACACGTTCTGCCGCCTGCCCTCGCCGGGGTCATATTCCACCCGGCAGCGGCAGCGCTCGTGGCGGCGGTAAACGTCTTTGGGCACACGGGGGTAATCGTAAGTGCCGGCCAGCGCACTGCACCATTTGCAGCAGTGGCTCTCGGCGGTGCGGATGACACGGGGCCGCAGCCCGGCCTTGCCCTGAAAATCCACGTTGCGTTTCAGGGTGTCGTCCACCACCATGCGGGAGAAGGTACGCACCGGCTCGTCCAGTGCCCACGCCACATCCGCAAACTGCTCCGCCGTGGACACCTTGTTCAGCAGGTCGTCCACAGCGTCTGTGGGCAGCACGGCCCGCTGCGGGGCAATGCCGAGATTTGCCTGCTGGTTCAGTGCCTGCTGCACGGCAGCGGAAGCGTCCGCCACCAGCAGGTGCTCCTCTTCCAGCAGGGGGCGCACCACCCGGTCGGCAATGTTCCAGTACAGCCTGCCGTCCGGCAGGGCGTCGGCGGTCAGGTTGCGGCGGAAGGCCTCGGCCAGGGCGCTGCCCACAAGCTCGGCGTAATCCGCAGCGGCAGCGTAGGTGTCGGCGGCGGGCTTTGCGTCGCCCAGCAGCGCCCGGAAGTCGGCCCGGATGCGCTCCAGCAGCTCCGGGGCAATGTCCTTGTCGGCCATGGGTGCCTCCTCAGCTCTCGGAGCGGATGCCGGTCAGGTCCCGCAGGTTCTCCGCACCGAAATAACCGGGGATGGCCGTGTTGATCTTGCCCACGGCGTCCCCGATGCCGGACAGGGTGGCGGCGTCCGGCTCGAACACCGGCTCCCACACCGGGCGGGTGAGGTAGAGCTGCTGACGCTGGTAGGCAATGCCGTCCCGCATGCAGGCGGCCAGATACCCGGCGTTCAGGAAGCCGCTGCCAAAGGTGCGCTGTGCTTTGCGGGCAGCCAGGCGCAGGCTTTCGTGGCTGGACTTGATGGCCTCGGCGCTGGACGGGTTGTCGGTGACGAACCCCAGATCGTCCAGCGTCAGGCCGGTCTCTCCCGCGAACAGCGCGGCAAAAGTGCGCAGCTGCTCGGTGTAGGGGCTCATGCTCTGCTGGGTGAACTGGCCCACCACCGGCTTGTCGCCGTCCTCGTCCTTGGTGAACTCCAGAAAGCTGGAAATGGTGGCCTTCCACTTGTCCATCTGCTCGGCGTCGCTGGAGGTGCCCAGCACATATTTCTGCGGGAAGGAATAGAACTCGGCGCTGATCTCGCTGCGCTTGAGGGTGCGCAGGGCTCCCTGCTGCAGGCCCATGCAGGCACGGGAGATGCGGCTGTGGCCAAAGGGCCGCTTGGCGTCCGGGCGGTACACGACGGGCACCAGCAGCGGGGCCGGGGCGGGGTTGGGCACCTGATACGGCTTCTGGCCGTTGGGGTAATACCAGGTACTGCCCGTGGTGAAGTAGGCCTCCAGCAGAGGCTTGTCCGTTTCCGGGTCGCGGGCCAGAACGGCATATCCTTCCGTGAGCAGGCCGGTCACCTCGTCCATGATGCCGGTGGCATTGCCGCCGTCGATGACCTGCAGCCGGGGGTAGCCGCTGCCGTCCGGGCTGATGTACAGAAAGCAGCAGCTGGAAATGAGGGCCGACAGCACGGCACTGTCAAACAGGGTGTCTGCGTTGTTCATCTGGTAGATGGAGTTCAGGTCAAAGTTATCATCCCGGAACTCCCGCCAGACCAGCCGGTCGGCCAGAGCGTCCACAGCTTTCCCGCACCAGCCCAGCGTCTCGCTGAAAAAGCGGAACTCATCCGGGGTGACCTTGCCAAAGTCCTTTACGGCGTTCTTCATCTCGTAATACTTGTAGCGGGTCAGCACTCGGCTGCGCTTCTGGTTCAGGCGGCGGCGCAGATAGGCCATGCCTTTCAGGTCGGTCATGGGCGGTGGATTCTCCTTTCACGAGAAAATATTCACAGTACGGTCTGGGAAGGTCAGAGGGCCCCCTGGGAGGGGGATGCCCCCCGTCCCTGCGTGCGTGTCCCGGCGGCGCTGCGGGCCGTCTCAGCGGCTGCGGTACGCCGTCCAGTCGGTGCTCAGCGGCAGGGCCATGGAGGCATCTGCATCCGGCTCCGTCTGCTGCTCCACAGGCGTAAACAGCTTGTCGCTCTTCTGCCGGTTGCACCAGAAATGCGCCAGCTGCAGGTTGGCGAGGTCGCTGGGGTGGCCGCCCTTGGCCACCGGAATGATGTGGTCGATGCACGGCGAAAGCGGATGCGGAAACTTGTAGCTGAAATCCACAGGCTTGCCGCAGATGCCGCACACGGTCTGGGTGGCGTAGATCTTTTTCTTGTTGCGTTCAAACGCCAGCCGGTGGGTGCCGTCCCGATCCGGGCGTGCAACAGTCTTTGCCATGGGCAGCTCCTTGGGGTGTGCTGCCTGCCGGTCTCCTCAAGGGGGAGGAGGCCTTTTGCAGGCAGGGGGTGTTTTGAAAGGCCGGGGTACAAAATGACCCCGGGGGTCTTTGCAGGCCCCGGGGGTATGAAAAAAGCCGCCCCTGCGGACGGCGGAAAATATCAAAAAAGGCCCGGCTGGTACATTCAGGCTGTTGGGTGAGTAAATGTGTGTTCCCCTGTCGCAGCCGGGCAGCACAAAGCCCGCAGGATTGAAGGGAGTAAACCTTTCCTGCGGGCTCTTGCGATGATACTATTTTATCATGAAATCAAAGACATGTCACTGACGTCGTACTGACGTTTTACTGACATCTGTCACAGTTCCAAAGCATCCACACCTTTACGGTGATGACGGTAAACCTGCCGTACACAGATGCTCATCTTCTGTGCAATCTGCTCCCAGTCCTGAAAGCGGAGATACTTCAGCCGCAGGACCTCGTAATCCTTCGGGTCGTCCACATCCTCCAGTCGGGCCATAAGTTCGGCGTGGAGATCATCACACAGCATGATCTGTGCATTCAAGGCTTTCTCGGCTCGTTCAATACGTTCTACAGTTCGTGCCAGACTCTGCCCATCACCGCTGCCGCCCGGCATTCCGGTCAGTTGCTGCGTGGTACAACCGGTGTCACGTTCTGCTTCATCTAAATCATCTCGCAGGTGCTTGGCCTTTACCATAGCGTCCCCGTACCGACTGAGCCAGCGTCTTTTCTCTTCGTAGGTCATGCCAGCTCCTCCACCCGGACGAACACCCCGCAGGGGTCCGACCAGAACTTCTCCACGATCTCGCTGCACACCTGGGCATCGTCGTCCCAGAAGTGCAGGCGGGTCATCTCATCCTTGAGGGCCTTTTCCAGGTTGTCAGTGTCCGGCTTGCTGGTGCGCCACGCACCGTTCCTGCGCCCCTCGGAGGGGAAGCACCACTTGACCAGCAGGCGCACCGGTCTGCCGGCAGGGATGGGCTTTGCCGGGGCGTGGGGTGCCAGATGGGCATGGAGCTTGGCACGGGTGGCTTTGAGTTCCGGGCTGTCGTGGAGCACGGCGCAGGGCTTGCCGCCCTTCATGTAGGCGTGCAGCTGCTTTGCGTTGTGGGTGGTGGTGGGCGGCTGCATGGGGATAAAGAATTGCGTGTACATGGGGTTCACCTCGTTTTTCTTTTTTCAGTTCGCCAACGTGATGGGGAGGGTCTCCGAATGGATGGGGGCTGTGGTCGCCCCATCCTTCGGGAAACCCCATCACAATTGCAGTTGCAGTTTTAGCTATTATATATAGGCTATTTTGCACTGCAAAATCTGCAGTCATAGCGGCTATAACTGCAAAATTGCAGTTTTTCGTGTCGTGCAAAATAGCGGCTATAACTGCATTTTTACAACAAACTGTAATCGCAAAAATTACAAATCGTTTAACCGTTGCTGCCGGGTTCCTTGCGTCCAACTTTCTCACCGTCGATCCAGAACCGCCCGTCATCCTTCAGGCGGGTCTTGACGGTGCGGGGCTTTAGGTCCATGTATTCGGCCAGAGCATAGACGGTCACCTCGCCGTCCATGGTGCAGGCTTCAAAGGCGGTGTCCAGTTCGGCTTTTTTGTCCTTGGTCACTTTGCCTTTGTCGCCCCAGCGCTTAGCGGCACCGCGGTTGCCCAGAGTGCGGAAGTCGCTGTCCGGCTGCAGATCCTCCAGCAGTCCGCTGTCCGGCTTGTGCACCGGGTAGTCGAACCACAAGTTCACCGGGTCGAAGCGGGCGAACTCGCGTAAGGTTCCCTCGATGCGCCAGGCAGTCATACCGTCGGCCTGCTTCTGGGCGGCGGCCACCTCCGCGTCGATGGCCCGGAGGTCGGCCAGGCCCAGGCACTCCTTGGCCACGGCCAGCATCCGGCTCTTGCTGAGGGTATCGTCCGGGCCGTAGGCATCGGCATGGCCGCGCTTGTCCAGCATGGCCTTGATGACCCGGCAGGCCGCCTTGTTGCGCAGCTGTTCCCGGATGGCGTCGGTGGGCGTCAGCTCGGTCATGTCCAGCATGGCGTCCGGGTCACGGGCGAACACGCCGGAACCGGACGCACGGTCCATGCTGCGCTTGCCGCCCTGGGCACCTTTGCTGTGGTGATGGCAGTAGATCACGGCGCAGTCCAGTGCGCGGCACACAAGGTCAAACTGGTTGCAGAACTTGGCCATCTGGTCGGCGCTGTTCTCGTCGCCGGTGATTACCTTATAAATGGGGTCCAGCACCACGGCCATGTAGCCCTTTTTCTGGGCCCGGCGGATGAGCTTGGGGGCCAGCTTGTCCATGGGCACGGACGCACCGCGCAGGTTCCAGATGTCAATGTTTTTCAGGTGCTCCGGCGGCAGGCCCATGGCGGTGTACACATCCTTGAAGCGATGCAGGCAGGAGGCCCGATCCAGCTCCAGATTGATGTACAGCACCTTGCCCTGGGCGCAGGAGAACTGGCCCAGCCACGGCTTGCCCTCGGCAATGGCGATGCACAGCTCGATGAGGGCAAAGCTCTTGCCGGCCTTGCTGGGGCCCGCCAGAAGCATCTTGTGCCCTTTGCGCAGCACCCCGAAGATGAGCGGGTCTGCCAGCGGGGGCAGGTGCTCCCAGTCGGCGGCGAGGTTCTCGGTGTCCGGTAGGTCGTCGGTCTCGGCTTCCAGCCAGTCCTCCCACTCGTCCCAGCAGCTCTTGCCGAAATTGGTCTCCAGAAGCACCTGCCGCTTGTCGCCGCGCAGGATGCCGGGCATCCGGCTCAGGCGGCTGGGGTTGCGGTTCTGCTGGTCGAGGGTCAGGCCGTTTTTCTGGCAGGCAGCGTAGAGGTAATCCACCCGCTTGCGGTACTCGGCATAGTCCGGGGCGTCCACCTTGACGATGGCGTGGACGCTCTTGCCGCCGGAGTAGACGAGGGCCGCGCAGGGCAGTTCCAGCTGCCGGATGATGGCCTGCTGCTTGCCAAGCTCCATGTTGTCGCACTCCACGAGGGCGTAGCGATAAGCGGTGATGTTGGCGTCCTTGCGGCCGGTGCCGTCCACGGGGTTGAAGCAGATCCACGCGCCCACCTCCGGGTCGCAGTCGCCCACCACCTTGCCGAGATCCCCGCCGCAGGTGTCCAGCTCGGCGATGAGCTGCCCGGCGGTGCGGTCCCAGCAGCCCCTTGTGGGGCGGCGGCGGTCATCCGCCATGAAGCTCTCGGTGACATAGGCCACATACTCGTCCGCCTCGAACAGGGCCCGCAGGTAGCGCTTCAGCTGGTCGGCGGGGTCCCACTGTTCCGGCAGGGCCAGCTCGTGGGCTTCCACCCAGCGCGGGTCCACCACGCGGCCCTCCGGCTGTGCGCCCGGCCCTGCGGCGATGTCGTCGTTCCAGTCCAGTGCATGGCCCGCCGGGCCGCTCCACCCGTGGGAGTAGGCCATCTGGAAGATGCTGCTCACCGTGACGGGGCTGCCCCCGCCGCCGTGGAAGCTCTCCCATTTTTTGACGCACTCGCCCTTGTGGTAGCGGCCGGCGTCCCGCGTGCTCCACTGCTCCCAGACGGTCACCGGCAGGCCGCCGTCCTTGAGGGCCATGCCTACCGCGACCCACTCGTCATAGGTCAGGGCGGACGGGCTGAGAAATTCCAGCGCTTCTTTGAGATCGTTTTCATGTTCCATGTGCGTTACCATCCAAAGTCCGTCGGCACGGCGGGCTGTGCGTCAGGCGTGAAGTTTTTGGGGTCCACACCCTTGGGCACGCCGCGCCAGCCGCCGGCTGCAATGCGGTTAATCATGCGGCTGGCCGCGTCAAAGCTCCAGCTGCCCACATGCCGGAAGCCGTAGCGTTCCAGCAGGCGGATCTGCTTGGGCGTGGTCAGCCCTTCGGTCTGGCGCTTGTGCAGCCGGTCCAGCAGCAGGGCCGCCTTGCCGGCGGATTCCACCGCATCCGGCAGGATGCCCAGCTTTTCCAGTGCGGCGGTCTGCTTGTCGCTGGGCGGCCCGGCTTCCCACCCGAAGGTGGGCACATAGCCGGACAAGTCCTCGGCCTGGATGCTCATCTCGTATTGCAGCGGGTCCACCAGCTTTGCCTTTTTGCGGCGCTGCTCGGCCAATTGCTTTGCAAGGGCTTCTTCCCGCTGGGCTACCACGTCCTCGCTGGCCTGGGCGGCGGCCTGCTCGATGTCCCCAGGACAGCCGGTTTCGGCCAGCGTCTCGGTCATCTGTCGGGCAACGGCCCTGTCCTCGCAGACCAGATCCGCCGGGCGGCAGAGCTCGTGCTTGTCGGTCATCCACAGGAAATCCAGCAACAGCAGGTCGGTCTTGCCCGGGGAAAGGCGGGTGCCGCGCCCCACCATCTGGCTGTACAGGCTGCGCACCTTGGTGGGCCGCAGCACCACCACGCAGTCCACGGAGGGGCAGTCCCAGCCCTCGGTGAGCAGCATGGAGTTGCACAGCACATTGTATTTGCCGGCGTCGAAGTCGGCCAGCACCTCCCGGCGGTCCTCGCTCTGGCCGTTGACCTCGGCAGCCCGGAAGCCGTAGGTGTTCAGCAGGTCCCGGAACTTCTGGCTGGTCTTGATCAGCGGCAGGAACACCACCGTTTTGCGGCTCTTGCAGCGCCGAGCCATTTCGGCGGCGATCTGCTCCAAATACGGATCAAGGGCTGTGCCCAGGTCGCCCACGGCGTAGTCGCCGCCGCTCATGGTCACGGATGTAATATCCAGCTGCAGCGGGATGGTCTGGGCCATGATCTTGCACAGATAGCCCTCCTTGATGGCGTCGGTCAGCTTGTACTCAAAGGCTAGGCTGTCGAACACCTCGCCCAGATTGCGCATGTCGCCGCGGTCCGGCGTGGCGGTGACGCCAAGCACCTTGGCCCCGCTGAAGTAGTCCAGGATGCGGCGGTAACCGTCGGTGATGGCGTGGTGGGCCTCGTCGATGATGATGGTGCCGAAATAATCCTGCGGGAAGCGTTCCAGCCGGGCGGTGCGCTGCAGGGTCTGCACGCTGCCCACCACCACCCGGAACCAGCTGTCCAGGCAGGTGGATTCGGCCTTTTCCACGGCGCTGACAAGGCCGGTGGAACGCTGCAGCTTGTCGGCAGCCTGTTCCAGCAGCTCGCCCCGGTGCGCCAGAATGAGCACCCGGTCGCCGGCACGCACCTGATCGGCAGCCACCGACGCAAACACGATGGTTTTGCCGGTGCCGGTGGGCAGCACCAGCAGGGTGCGGGTGTGGCCGGCGTCCCACTCGGCGTGGATGCGGTCACGGGCCTGCTGCTGGTAGGGTCTCAGTTCCTGCCCCATCAGAATGCCCCCTGCGTCCAGCCCTGCGAGGGTGCCGCCTTGGGTGCCGGGGGCGGCAGGAAGCGCTGCACCTCGTTGCTCTGGCCGGTCTCACCGGCGTGAGGGCCGCTCTGTTTGGTGTACTCCCGGACGCCCAGCTTGCAGATGCCCTTGGCACCTACCACCTCGTTCCAGCGGGGGCGGAAGGTTTCGCCCCGCTTGCACTGGCCGATGCTCTCAAAGAACGCGCCCAGCAGACCCTGGGTCTTGGTATGCAGGTACAGGCGGTGGGTCACGGTGGTGTCGCCCTTGGCCCCGCCATAAATGCGCAGGGTCAGTTTTGCCATGGAGCAGGGCGGCAGCTTGGCCCCGCCCTCATAGCGGGCACGCTCCATCTGGGTCACTTCAAAGGGGTACTCGCCCTCCGGCAGCAGCACGAATTCCTGCTGCTCGTTGGTAAACTCGTCATCCCAACCCAAAGCGAAACCTTCGTTGTTCATCTCGTTCATAATGCTTCTCCTTTATTTAATGTACGTTAAAACGGCAGGTCACGGCTGTCCAGAACCATCTGCAGCACCTGCGGCCATGCGGCGATCAGGCAGCCCTCCACAAAATCCATGGGGTAGTCCTTGATGGGCATATCCTCCGGGAAGTAGCCCCGCTCGCCCACTACATGCTGCAGCTCTTCCGGAGTCACGTTGTTGGCGCTCATGAGCGGAGCCAGTTTTTCCGGCACGCCCAGCGCGATCAGGTCGGGCACCAGCAGGGCTTTGGGCACCGTCTCGGCGGGCGGTTCCGGCTGCGGTGCGGGTGCGGGCAGAATGTCCTCTTCCGGCGCACTCTGGGGCTTCGGCTGGGGGCGCGGCTGCGGTTCCGGCTGCGGTGCGGGCGCAGGTGTGGTGCCGGAGATGCAGGCGGCAATGCCGGCATAATCAAAGGGCATTTCGTCCGGCAGGCCAAAGCGGTTCTTGGCATCCCAGCAGGGGTGATGGGTGGTGTACATGACCCGGCGGCCGCCGCTGGCCTTGTTTTTGGCGGTTGGACTGCTGCCCGCCTTTTCCACCACCGTTTTGTAGTTGGCGAACAGCAGCATATCGCACCACTCCCGCAGCAGCGGGGCCACCTGTTTGGAGGTCTTCATGCTCCAGCGGTCGTAGTTGCCCACGGCGTCCGGCTGCTCGAATTTGGTGATGGCGGCATGGGCCAGCACCACCACATTGTGGCCGGCGTTCAGCACCTCTTCCAGGGCATCCAGCAGCTTGCTGAACTCCTCCTTGACGTAGGTGTAGCCCTTGCCGTAGCCAAAATCTTCGATGCCGTTGACCTTGGCACGGGCGCACACCGCCTGGATGCACAGGCGCTCGGCCCAGTCGGCTGTGTCGATGACCAGCGTGCCGCAGGGGATGCTGCCCTTGCGCACCTCGGCCACCTCGTCCAGCAGCATGGCCCAGCTGGTGGGCTGGGGCAGGCGGGCCACGTTCAGGCGCTTGGTGCCGCCCTCGGTGTCGATGAACACAGGGCTCGGGAAGTGGGAGGCAAAGGTGCTTTTGCCGATGCCCTCCGGGCCGTACAGCACGGTTTTGACGGGGGCGGTCTGGATGCCGCTGGTGACTGCATACTTGCTCATTTAAAACGCTCCTTTCGTCCAGCTCCGGGGCTGGGGCTTCTCTTCGGGCGGCACGGCGTCCTTGACCATGCCGTCCTCAATGATGATCTGGCACTCACTGCCGGTGGAAACGCGGGTAGCAATGGCCTGCAGGCCCTCGGCTTCTAGCCAGGCGGAAAACTCCTGCAGGGTGGTCATGTCCATCTGCTCCAGCTTGTCCAGCAGGACAAAGCCGCTTTCCATTTGAAAGGCCGCAGCGAAACCATAGTTGACCAGGGACAGCTTCACATGCAGCACGCCGCCCGGCTGGAGATCACCGTCTGTCTCCAGCCCGGTCAGTGCCAGCCGGTAGCCCAGGTGATCCCGCACAAAATCGAAGATATTGCGGGAAACGCTCCCGCCCCGGCTGTCCCGGAACCAGTGGGGATCGTACAGAATACCGGTTTCCCGGAGCCACTCCTCGGTCATCGGCTGCCGTTTCCAGCGGGCCATCATGGTGTTTTCATCGTCCCGGCGCTCCAGATAGGAATGCAAAAAACTCAGGGTGGAAAACCGGTGCTCTGAAAGCTGCT
>OLOQ01001183.1_pt1 | contig 26210 bp, 18 predicted proteins | sample 1673101 | NCBI WGS metagenome assembly OLOQ01 (sample SAMEA3136754, study PRJEB25190) | human gut metagenome | biome: human gut; feature: human-associated habitat; material: faeces | place: Austria | collected 2013 | reverse complement strand
ACCAGCAGACCGAATTACAATGGAGGTAACCTGGAGAACAAGGGAAATAACGGAGCGACTATGACATCAATCCACAACTATTTCGCAAATGGCCAGGACAGCTCCGCAATCAGTCTTGCAAACAGCAACCTGGTCGGTGTAAGCGATGATGCAGGAACCAATGGATATGGATATTACCTGAGCTGGGGAAATATGTATATTGATTTCAAAAATGTATCATCTAACAACGATGTGACGAATTATACCCGTGACCTGGATCTGAAAACAGCCATCGCAGGTGTAAACTATGACAAGGGAAGTACTCATTATTCAAGAGAGAACTTCACAAGTTATCCGGACAATGTTATTGTTACACATATCACAGCAGACGGTTCTGAAAAGATCAGTCTGGATGTAAGTGTAGAACCGGATAATAGCAGAGGAAGTGCTATTAATGGGATTGGCGATAGCAGCTATCAGAGAACATGGGATACAACCGTGTCAGATGGACGGATCTCCATTAACGGACAGCTCACAGACAACCAGATGAAATTTTCATCCCAGACCCAGGTTATTACCGACAATGCCGGTACGGTGACAGATGGGGATGGAAAAGTAAGTGTTTCCGGTGCAAGTGAGGTTACGATCATCACTTCCATGGGAACAGATTATAAGGATGAATATCCGAGCTACAGAACAGGTGAGACTGCAAGCGAACTGACAAACCGTGTAAAATGGTATGTAGATCAGGCAGCAGTTAAGACATACGAAGAACTGAAAGCGAATCATGTAAGTGATTATCAGGAGATCTTCAACCGTGTTGATCTGAATCTTGGACAGACTGTCTCAACAAAGACAACAGATGCACTTCTTTCCGCATACAAAGCAGGAACTGCATCAGAAGCTGAAAGACGTCAGCTGGAAGTTATGCTGTTCCAGTACGGAAGATTTATGACCATTGAGTCTTCCAGAGAGACAAAGACAGATGGAAATGGTTATGTCAGAGAGACACTTCCTTCCAACCTTCAGGGACTGTGGGTAGGAGCGAACAACTCTCCATGGCATTCAGATTACCATATGAATGTAAACTTACAGATGAACTACTGGCCGACATATTCTACCAACATGGCAGAGTGTGCACAGCCATTGGTTGATTATATCGATGCTTTGAGAGAACCGGGGCGTGTGACTGCGGCAATTTATGCAGGAGTTTCCAGTGCCGATGGCGAGGAAAATGGATTCATGGCACATACGCAGAACAACCCGTTCGGATGGACCTGCCCTGGATGGAGTTTCAGTTGGGGATGGTCACCGGCAGCAGTACCGTGGATCTTGCAGAACTGCTGGGCTTATTATGAGTATACCGGAGATACATCTTATTTAAGAGACAATATCTATCCGATGATGAAAGAAGAGGCAAAACTGTATGATCGGATGCTTGTCCGCGACAGCGATGGAAAGCTGGTATCTTCACCGGCATATTCACCGGAGCATGGACCGGTCACAAGTGGTAACACGTATGAGCAGACACTGATCTGGCAGTTATATGAGGATACAATCAAAGCAGCAGAAGTCCTTGGAACAGATGCAGATCTGGTAGCTACATGGAAAGCAAACCAGGCAGATCTGAAAGGACCGATTGAGGTCGGTGACAGCGGACAGATCAAAGAGTGGTATACAGAGACAACCTTTAACCATACTGCAAGTGGAGCTACACTCGGAGAAGGATATAACCACCGTCATATGTCCCACCTTCTCGGACTTTTCCCGGGAGACCTCATTACAGAGGATCATGCAGAGTGGTTTGCAGCAGCAAAGGTATCCATGCAGAACCGTACAGATGAAAGTACCGGATGGGGAATGGCACAGAGAATCAACAGCTGGGCAAGACTGGGTGATGGAAATAAAACTTATCAGATCATCAAGAACCTTTTCAACGGCGGAATCTATGCGAATCTGTTCGATTATCATCAGCCGAAATATTTCCAGATCGATGGTAACTTCGGTTATACATCCGGTGTGGCTGAGATGCTTCTGCAGAGCAATGCAGGATACATCAATCTTCTTCCGGCAGTTCCGGATGACTGGGCAAACGGAAGTGTGAATGGACTGGTTGCACAGGGCAACTTTAAAGTATCCATGGACTGGAAAGACGGAAATGTAACAACTGCTACCATTCTTTCCGAGAACGGCGGAGAAGCAGTAGTACAGACAAAGAATGCATCTCTTGCAACAGTAGTGGACAGCGACGGAAATGTAGTCGATGTGACACCTGTAAAAGAAAACCGTATCTCTTTCGCGACAGAAGCCGGAAAGAGCTATACATTAAAAGATATCCCGGCATCCGCTGAGGTAGCAGCTCCGACAGGACTGACAGCTCTTCGTGCAGACGTTGAGAATGTAAAACTTTCCTGGGATGCTGTAACAGCAGAAGAGGGAAGCAATGTAACATACAATGTATACCGTCAGGTAGAAAATGGTGATGTAATCTGCATCGAGACAGGCCTGACAACAACAACTTATACAGATACAACAGCAGACAAGACGCTTGGAACAATGAAGTATCAGGTATCTGCGGTTGTAGAAGGAAATGAATCTGAAAAGAGTGCAGCAGTGACTGCGGTTGAACCGGTTGGAGCCGGCAAGATTGATAATGCGGACGAAAGAATCGCATATGTAGGTGACTGGGGCAATTGGACACAGGACAAGAATGTAAACTATATGGATACGATCGAGTATCTGCAGAATCCGAATGGCGGCGAGACTGTGACTCTTACATTTAAGGGAACAGGAATCAAGGTGATCGGTTGTACGAATAAGGATAGAGGCAAGATCGAAGTATTGATTGACGGTGAGTCACAGGGCGTTGTTGATACATACAGTGCAAGCACAGTACGTCAGGCAGAATACTTCAGCAAAGAAGACCTTACAGCAGGAATCCATACGATCCAGCTGAAAGTCCTCAATGAGAAGCAGACAGCAAGTTCCAACACAAAGATCGAGCTGGATGCATTTGAAATCCTGGATTCAACACTGGTAGCACCGACAGGTGTGGAAGTAAGTTCCAAATCCGGAATGACTACAGTATCCAAAGCAAACAGTACGTTACAGTTAAAAGCGACTGTAGCACCAGATGATGCAACAGACAAGACAGTTACATGGAGTACCTCCGATGACAGTATCGCAACAGTAGATGCGAACGGACTGGTAACATTCTTAAGCAAGAACGGAACCGTTACGATCACAGCAACTTCCAGTGCAGATGCTACAAAGAGCGGAACGATTGAACTGAAAGTTGCAATAAAAGAGGATGTGGCAGATGTCGAGACAATTGTAGAAGACGGTACCGTACCGGCATCCGGAACAGCGGGAACAACGAACAGTGCGATCACCTGGAATGGAGCATGGTCTAACTGGGCAGGAGAACAGACAAAGCATCATGGCGGAACAAAGACAGAAACCGGAAATGATTCAAGTGCGGCGGGAAGCTATTTTAAATACACGTTCAATGGAACAGGTGTAGAGGTTTATTCTCAGAAGCATGCCAACTTTGCAAGCTTTGATATCTACGTTGATAACGTAAAGATCGGTAATTATTCACTGAATGGTTCAAGCAGCGGAGATAATCAGCAACTGATCTTCTCCAAGACGGGTCTTACGAATGGTGAGCATACGATCAAGTGTGTAGCAGTTGCACGTGATGGAAAATATCAGGTCAACCTGGATTACCTGAAGATCCTTTCACCGGGTGAAGGTGTAACGGCTGATAAGTCAGCACTCCAGACATCGATTGAGACAGGTGCGGCACTTACTAAGTCAGCATATGAAGAGACAAAATGGAATGCATTTAAAACGGCTTATGATGCAGCAGTTGAGGCAATGAATGCTGCGGATGCAACACAGGATGTTGTGGATGCAAAGAAAGCAGCACTGGATGCGGCAATCACAGCACTTGGCACACCGGCAGTTCCTGTAGTAGAAGACCAGACAGGTTCCGCAGTTCTTGTTGAAAGCACAAAGGTTGTGCTGAGATGGGACAAGGTTTCAGGAGCAGCACAGTATAAAGTCGTTGATAAAGAGAACGGAATCGAGATGACAGTAAGCGGCACAACCGCAACACTGGAAAACCTGACACCGGGAACAACTTACAACTTCAAAGTATATGCCCTGAACAATGCAGGTGAGGCATCAGCGAAAGCGATTGAGATCAGCAATGTAACAACGATTGCTGACGGATCAGCAGCAGGTGAGATTGAGTCCATTACAAAGACATCGGTCAGTGATGATTCTGTAAAACTCACATGGACATTAAAAGAAGGTTCTTCCTTCGCAAGCTATGACATTTATGTAAACGGTGAGCTGAAAGGCAATACAACCAAGACAGAGTTCGCACTCAGCGATCTGAATGACGGTACCTATGTTGTTAAGATCGTTGCAAAGACAGCAGCAGGAAAGTCAGTACTTCCGAAACAGTTCTCATTTACGATTGAGAATAACGGTGGTGGTGAGACAACAAAGAATGTACTCAGCGTAACAAATCCGGCAGGAATTTCTGTAGAAGAAGGAACTGCATTTAAGGATCTTGAATTACCGGAGAAAGTAACTGTCACAGTGACAGGAAATCTGAATGAAGAAGTAGCCGTAACATGGGCGAAAGGTGATTATCAGACAACACCGGGAATTTACACACTGGAAGGAACCCTGACAATGGGTGAGAACATGGAGAACCCAGATGGCGTGAAAGCTTCTATCCAGGTAACAGTTACGAAGAAGCAGTATGAGATCAAGTCTGTTGCAAAACTGGATAAGAAAAAAGTTGCATACGGAACGGCTGTATCAGAACTGAATCTTCCGACAGAGGTAGAAGTAACCTATACAGACGGAACAACCGGAACAGCAAGTGTTACGTGGAATACAGACAGCTATGATGGAAATACGGCAGGGGATTATACTCTGGAAGGAACCCTTTCCTTTGCAGATAATATTACAAATCCGAAGAACCTGACAGCTTCTGTAAAAGTGACAGTTGCGAAGAAGGCAGAAGAGCCGAAGCCGGAAACGAAGAAAGAAATTAAATCCATTGTAAATGCAAAACTGGATGATATTTCTGTAAAAGAAGGAACTCTTGCAACCGCTCTCGGACTTCCGGGACAGGTTGAAGTAGAACTTAAGGATGGAACAACCGCAATGGTTGATGTTGACTGGGATCTGAGTGCTTACAAGTCAGATGTTCCGGGAACTTATACATTGACAGGAGAACTTGTTCTTGGTGATGAGTTTGAAAATCCGGATGGTCTTGAAGTCAGCGTGGATGTGATCGTTACAAAGATCAAAGGTGACGACAGCAATAAGGGCGATGACAACAAGGGTGACAACAACGGTACAAATACTGGCAACAATACAGGAAATAATACCGCAGGTTCTACATCAGGAACCAATGCCGGAACAACTTCATCCGACAAAGCAGCAAAGACCGGAGATGCTACTCCGCTGATTCTGTGGGGAGCTATGGCAATGCTGGCAGCAGGTGCTGTTGTTACAGTTGTGACACGCAGACGTAAAAGAAGATAAAGATTCTTTCCGAAAGGTAAGATGAAAAAGGAAAATTTAAGAATTTTCTGTAAAAGAAAAGGAGTATCGCGATGTGCGGTACTCCTTTTTCGTCTGAGAAATTTTCGGATCACTGGTTTCGCAGAAACTGCTTGCGGTAGGCAGTCGGTGTCATACCACAGGATTTACGGAAACACTGCGTAAAGTAACTGGAGGAAGAAAATCCACATTGCTGTGCAATCTGTGCAAGACTCATATCGGTGGAAGTCAGCAGTTCCTGACTGGTAAAGATCCGCTTCTGGGTCAGATAATTCATCGGAGAGATCCCATAGGTTTCTGTGAAAGTATGAGAAAAATAATACTTGTTGATCTGTGCAATCTCTGCAAGTTTATCCAATGTAATATTTTCCTGGAAAGAAGAATCAATATAACGCTTTGCCCGGCTGCATTCGCGGGATTCCATCTTATGGAACGGAAAAATCTCCACAGAAGAGGAAGCGTAGCGGGAAAGATGGACGACCAGGATGTTCAGCAGATTCTGGCAGACCTTTTCGTAATCTTTCTGCGAGTTCTCTGTCTCTTCCAGGATCGTACGGAAATAGAAATCAAGCCGGTCTTTCATTTCATCGGAATGGAACAGAAGATATTCATTTGCATCGTCAATGACAAAATTCAGACCATCCACACCCAGTACAATATATTCCAGCGGGTCTTCGAGGCTGGATTTTTCGGTGTGGGTGATATTCGGGTTGATCACGATCAGATCGTGCTTTGCGATCGGAAAGGTTTCGTCTTCAACGAGAAAACTGCCACTTCCTGACAGCACAAAAAAAAGTTCTGTAAAATAATGTGTGTGCGGATAACTGCTCCAGTCCTCTTCATATTTTGAATAGGTAGAATACAGAAGATGACAGGTGTGGTCATGCCTTAAGGGGGAAGTAAAAGTGTGTCGTATATTACCCATAAGTGTCCTCCACAAAATTTAGAAATATTGTCTTGAAAACGATTTCAACTGGTTATACAAATATTATAAAGAAATTTAGAGGTTGATTCAACAGGATTCGGGAGAGTTTAGCAAAAAAAAGGAACATTTTTTATGTCAGTGTGTGAAAAAATAACAAAAGAATATGAAAAAACATTTTTGGGGGTCATAAGATATGGTGATATTGGGAAATAGTCCAAAAAGCAAGATTTATAAAAAAAAAGGCAAAAAGAAAGGTTGAAAAAGAGGGAGAAATAGTATATGATAGACATACCAAGTAAAACTGGAAAAAGTTATAAGGAGGAACTATTTAAATGAAAAAGAAAAAACTTATCAGCCTTGTGCTTGCAGGTACTATGGTTTTCGGACTTGCAGCATGTGGATCCAATGGTGGAGACAAGAAATCTGAAGGAAATTCAGACAGTGATAAGGTAGTAAAGGTTGCAGTAGTTGAGACAGCATACGGTGCAGATATGTGGAACGATGTTGCGGCTGCATTCGAGAAAGAGACAGGTGTTAAGGTTGAGCTTACAATCGACAAGAACATCGAGGATATCATTCAGCCACAGATGAAATCTGGAGAGTATCCGGACGTAATCATGAGAGCTGTTGGTTCTGAGTCAGCTATCACAGAGACATTCATCAAGGACAACAACGTAGAGGAACTTACAGACGTTCTTGATATGACTGTACCGGGTGAGGACGCTAAGGTTGGAGACAAGATCCTTCCAGGATTCACAGAGAACTCCATCGTTAATCCTTACGGAGACGGAAAGACATACCTGATGCCAATGTTCTACTCACCATGTGGACTGTTCTACGATGCAAACCTGTTCAAGACAAAAGGATGGGATGTACCGGAGACATGGGATGACATGTGGGCACTTGCTGACAAGGCAAAAGCTGAAGGAATCTCACTCTTCACATATCCTACAACAGGATACTTTGATGCATTCTTCTATGCATTACTGCATGAGACAATGGGATCAGAAGACTTCACAAAGGCTCTGAACTATAGTGAAGGAATCTGGGATACAGACGGAGCTAAGAAGGCATTCGATATCGTTACACAGCTTGCTTCTCACGTTGAGCCTACAACAACAGCAAATGCTAACGACAATGACTTCCGTAACAACCAGCAGCTTGTTCTTGATGACAAAGCTCTGTTCATGCCAAATGGTAACTGGGTAATCGGTGAGATGGCAGACGCTCCGAGAGCAGACGGATTCGATTGGGGATTCACAGCTCTTCCGGCAGTAGAGAAAGACGGAGAGAGAGCTTCCTATACATTCTTCGAGCAGATCTGGATGCCATCAGGTGCTGAGAACAAAGATCTTGGAAAAGAATTTATCGCTTATATGTACTCTGATGCAGCAGCAGAGATCTTCGCTAAATCTGGAGCAATCCAGCCAATCGAAGGAATGTCTGACAAGCTTGACGGAGACAACAAACTGTACTACTCAATCTATGATACAGGTGCTGTAGCTGTTATGGATGCATTCGCTACAACAGATCCAGTAGAAGGTGTAACAGTTCGTACAACATTCTTTGATCCGGTTAACTCTCTTGTAACTGGTGACAAGACAGAAGACGACTGGGTAAATCAGATTAAGACAGATAGCGACAAACTTCGTGCTGCTTTAAAATAATCTGAATAAGTTACCGGGAATTTCCTTACAACTATAAAATGATTTGGAAGGAATCTCACAGGTGAGGCAGGCGGTGAAATCTCTTCACCGCCTGTTTTAATGCCGATATCTGCTATGACGGTATGAATAGCCGTTGGATGGCGGCGGTTATTCAATGAAACGGATTTATAGAATTGGAGATGAACCAATGAAAGAAAGAAAAGGCAAGGGGCTGTTTGTATTCTGTTGCCTGGCCCCGGCAGCAATATTATTTATCTTATTTATGATTGTTCCTACGATCGAAATCTTCCGTATTTCCTTATATAAATGGGGCGGATATACAGATAACAAGACATTTGTAGGACTGAGCAACTTTAAATCGTTGTTACAGAATCAGAAGTTCTATCAGGCGTTCCAGAACCAGATTCTTCTGATTGTATTAGTTACGATCATTACATTTGCATTTGCGTTAGTGTTTGCATACATACTTTCAAGAGAAAAAATCAAAGGACAGGGATTCTTCAGAGTAATCTTCTATATCCCGAATATCCTTTCAATCGTAGTTATCAGTGCTATCTTTTCTGCTATCTACAAACCAAATACAGGACTTCTGAATTCCATCATCGGAATCTTCAAGCACAGTGATGATCAGATCCTCTGGCTTGGTGATCAGAAGGTAGTTATTTACAGTATTGTGATCGCCATGGTATGGCAGGCCATTGGATATTACATGGTAATGTATATGGCAAGTATGGCGAACGTATCAGAGAGTCTGTACGAATCTGCCAGCCTTGAAGGAGCAGGTAAGATTTATCAGTTCTTTACAATTACGATTCCGTTGATCTGGACAAATATCAGAACAACACTTACATTCTTCGTAATCAGTACGATCAACATGAGTTTCCTTCTCGTTACAGCAATGACGAGTGGTGGACCGGACGGAGCTTCCAGCGTATTCCTGAGCTATATGTACCAGGAGGCTTATACAAACTCTTCATATGGATATGGTATGGCAATCGGTGTATCAGTATTCCTGTTCTCCTTTGCACTTGCCGGACTGCTGAACGTTGCAACAAAACGTCAGGAAGTAGAAATTTAAGGAAAGGGGAATCGGAATGGAAAAGAATACATCAAAAAAACCGTTTGGCTTTAGTAAACTGATTGTGTATATTTGCCTGATTCTTCTTGCAATTACAATCATCGTGCCGGTAGCATGGGTCTTCCTTGCATCGGTAAAGCAGAATAAGGAATTCTACGGAAATCCGTGGACACTTCCTGAGAAACTTTATTTTCAGAACTTTGTAGATGCCTGGACGAAAGCAGACATGGGATCTTACATCCTGAACTCTGTGATTGTTACAGCACTTGCGATTGCAATGCTGATCGCAGTTGCACTTCCGGCAGCTTATGTACTGTCAAGATTTAAGTTCCGTACATGTAAGTTCTGGAATCTGCTCTTCATGGCAGGACTTTTCATCAACGTAAGTTACATCGTAGTACCGATCTTCCTTATGTTGAACAACTGGGACAAGTCACTCAGACAGATGATCGGAAGAGGCTTCTTCCTAAATAACTTGTTCATATTGGCGGTTGTATATATGGCAACGGCACTTCCGTTCACAATCTACCTGCTGTCAGGATACTTCAGTGGTCTTGCAAAAGACTTCGAGGAAGCAGCTTATGTGGATGGTGCAGGATACTTTACGACAATGGTTAAGATCATCTTCCCGATGGCAAAACCAAGTATCGTAACGATCATTCTTTTCAACTTCCTGTCATTCTGGAATGAGTATGTAATTTCCATGACATTGCTGACAGATGCCAAGTTGAAGACTCTGCCGGTAGGTCTTATGAACCTGATGGCTGCTCAGAAATCAGCAGTTCAGTATGGTCAGATGTACGCAGGACTGGTTATCGTTATGCTTCCTGTTCTGATTCTGTATATGTGTGTACAGAAGACACTTACTCAGGGAATGACTCTGGGTGGATTGAAAGGTTAAGGAGGTATTTACAATGAATGAAAGAACTAAAAAGATTATCACTGCGATTGTTGTTATCGTGATTTTCGTTGTTTGTATCGGCCTTATCATTGTCGGACAGAGAAATATCGGACCAAAGGGTCTTCTTACTGAGATCGTAGGTCTTGCAGGTTTGGTCGGACTGCTGGCATTTTACAACAGCAAATATAAATAATTGTCTACATTGCAGGAAGGATACCTGTGATAAGAAAGCATAAGGAAATCTGCCGATGGCAGATTTCCTTATATAAACTAAAAATCAGAGTATTTAAAGAATAGAAGAGGATAATTCAATGGAGAAATCAAAAGGACTCGTTACAATTCCTACTGACCTGGACGTAGTGCCACAGACACTGGAATTAATGAAGCTTTGGGGTGCTGATGCAATCCGTGATTGCGATGGAACAGATTTCCCTACAGAGCTGAAAGATGCAGATGCAGAAATTTATTCAACATATTATACAACTCGTAAAGATAATGCATGGGCTGAAGCCAATCCGGAAGAAATTCAGCAGATGTATGTTATGACACCTTTCTATACAGCAGAGTCTGAAACTCTTGAAGTGGAAGTAATGAAGGGACTTTACCCGGATATGCTGAAACCGAATACAAGAGATGATATCAAACGTTGGTGGGAAGTAATCGACAGAACAACAGGAGAAGTTGTTCCGACAGATAAATGGGACTACAGTGAAGAGACAGGAAAGGTTACACTTGCTGCTGTTCCGTTCCATGAGTATACAGTAAGTTTCCTTGCTTATATTATGTGGGATCCGGTGCATATGTACAATGCAGTTACAAATGACTGGAAAGATGTTGAGCATCAGATCACATTTGATGTACGTCAGCCAAAGACGCATGAATATACAATGAAGCGTCTTAGAAAGTTTATTGAGGATCATCCGTATGTAAACGTACTTCGTTTTACCACATTCTTCCATCAGTTCACACTGATCTTTGATGAGCTTGCAAGAGAGAAATATGTAGACTGGTATGGATATTCAGCTTCTGTAAGCCCATATATCTTAGAGCAGTTTGAGAAAGAAGTCGGATACAAGTTCCGTGCTGAGTATATTATCGATCAGGGATACTACAACAACCAGTACCGTATTCCGAGCAAAGAGTATCAGGATTTCCAGGCATTCCAGAGAAGAGAAGTTGCCAAGATCGTAAAAGAGATGGTAGACATTACTCATGAGTGTGGAAAGAAAGCCATGATGTTCCTGGGAGATCACTGGATCGGAACAGAGCCGTTCATGGAAGAGTTCAAGACACTTGGACTTGACGCAGTTGTAGGTAGTGTGGGAAATGGTTCTACATTAAGACTGATCAGCGATATTGACGGAGTAAAATATACAGAAGGACGTCTTCTTCCGTATTTCTTCCCGGATGTATTCCATGAGGGTGGAGATCCTGTAAAAGAGGCACGTTATAACTGGGTAACAGCAAGAAGAGCTATCTTAAGAAAGCCAATCGACAGAATCGGATACGGCGGATACTTAAAGCTTGCACTTGACTTCCCGGATTTTATTGATTATGTATCACAGGTATGTGATGAGTTCCGTACACTGTATGATAATGTAAAAGGCACAACACCTTTCTGTGCTAAGAAGGTAGCAGTTCTTAACTGCTGGGGTAAGATGAGAGCATGGGGATGCCACATGGTACATCATGCACTGTATCAGAAGCAGAACTATTCTTATGCAGGAATCATCGAGTCTCTGTCAGGAGCACCGTTTGATGTGAAGTTCATCAGTTTCCAGGATATTCTGGATGACAGCTCCATCTTAGATGACATTGATGTTCTTATCAATGTGGGTGATGCTGATACAGCACATACAGGTGGAGACTGGTGGGTAAATCCACACATCGTTGAGGCTGTCAGAAAGTTTGTTTACAACGGCGGTGGTATCATTGGTGTAGGTGAGCCGACAGGACATCAGTTCCAGGGACGTTTCTTCCAGCTTGCAGATGTATTTGGAGTTGAAGAAGAGCATGGATTTACTCTTGGTTATGATAAATATAACTGGGATGAGCATGAGCATTTCATTCTGGAAGAGACAGAGAGTGTTGATTTCGGTGAGGGCAAGAAGAATATCTATGCACTTGCAGGATCTACAATCCTTGTTCAGAAGGACAAAGAAGTTCAGATGGCTGTTAATGAATATGGGAAAGGACGTGCTGTATATATCAGCGGACTTCCGTATAGCTTTGAGAACAACCGTGTTCTTCATCGTGCGATCATGTGGAGTACTCACAGCGAGGATGAGCTGAAGAAATGGTTCAGCACAAACTACAATGTGGATGTACACGCATATCCGAAGAATAACAAATACTGCGTAGTAAATAATACAGATGATCCGCAGAGTACAACAATCTATCGTGGAGATGGAAGCAGTTTCGATCTTGAGATGGAGCCGAACGGAATCATCTGGTACGAGATCCAGTAATTGAGGATTTGAATTTAATATGAATTTCGAGAGCTGAAATATCCAAAAGATATAAAAGTGGATCGGAAAGTATAAACCGGAGATGATCCGGGTAATAGAAATGCCGCATACCTGCTGAGTAATTCAGAGGTGTGCGGCATTTACTTTTTGGAGTATATTTGCTATGATAAGAGCGTTAAGCATGATAGCTGGACGAATCTTTTGCCCGGCATAATTTTTTAAAAAGAAAGGAATAGAGGAATGAAAATCGGAATTGGAAATGACCATTCAGCACTGGAACTGAAAGCAGAGATTATTGAACTTCTGAAAGAGAAGGGACATGAAGTAGTAGATTATGGGACAAATTCACCGGAGAGCTGTGATTATCCCGTTTATGGAGAGAAAGTGGGACGTGCAGTTGCATCAGGAGAAGTTGAAAGAGGAATCCTGATCTGTGGAACGGGTCTTGGTATTTCACTGGCTGCGAACAAAGTAAAAGGGGTTCGTGCGGCCGTATGCAGTGAGCCGTTTACAGCCAAGATGTCCAGAGCTCATAATAACTGCAATATTCTTGCCTTTGGTGCGAGGGTTGTCGGTGCAGAACTGGCTAAGATGATTGTGGAGACATGGCTTGATACAGAGTTTGAGGGTGGCCGTCATCAGAGAAGAGTGGATATGCTGATGGATATTGAAAACCGGAATGAGTAAGGTGTGGGTATGAATGTATACACACTCTCTCAATGGCTTTTATTTTTCTTTTTATACAGTTTTTTCGGATGGATCTGGGAGAGCTGTTATGTATCGCTAAGGAAACACCGATGGGTAAACCGTGGATTTATGCACGGTCCAATGCTCCCACTGTATGGTTCAGGAGCTGTCAGTGTACTGATTATTACGTTGCCGGTGAGAGATAATCTGCCGCTGGTATTCATCATGGGGATGATAGGAGCGACATTGCTGGAATTTTTTACGGGGATGATCATGGAATCCCTGTTCCATGTCAGATACTGGGATTACAGCCATCTGAAATTCAATGTAAAGGGGTATATCTGTCCGGTTGCTTCTCTGTGCTGGGGCGTTTTCTCTATTATGATGGTGAAAGTTGTGCATATTCCGATTGAAGAAGTGATTCTGAAAATTCCGATGGCGATCGCAGACGGACTTGCATTTGTTCTTACGGTTGTGGCTGCGGTGGATTTCACCCAGTCTTTCAACGAGGCAATGGATATGAAGAAGATGCTTGCCCAGTTGGATGAGACGAAAGTTCAGATCCGGAAGCTGCAGGAGCGGATCAGAGAGGCGTCAGAAGACATGTCCGAAAAACTTCGTACAGCAGCAGGAGAGGTGCCTGAAAAGCTTCGCAGTGCAGCAGCAACAGCAGGCGAGATGCCGGGAAGATTGCGTACAGCAGCAGGGGACCGCTCCGAAAAGCTTCGTACAGCAGCAGGGAACCGCTCCGAAAAGTTCCGTACAGCAGCAGGAGATGTACCGGAAAAGCTTCGCCTGGAGCTGGCAGAATTAAAAGAAAATGCGGCAAAAGAACTGCAAAAGATCTTATCCAGATCGGACGAAACTCATGCAGGAGCAATGAAGCAGTTGCGTAGAAACCCGACAGCAGCATCTTCAAGATTTAAAGATGTACTGGAGGAATTAAAGAAATATACAGAAAAAGATAAGTAGGCAGACGGGAGGGTGAAGTCATGACGAAGAAGCAGCGGGCATTAGAAGTGATCGAGAGATTGAAAAAGGAATATCCGGATGCGGATTGTACCCTGGATTATGATGAGGCATGGAAATTGCTGGTCAGCGTCAGGCTTGCCGCACAATGTACCGATGCAAGGGTGAATGTAGTTGTAGAAGGACTTTTTGAAAAGTATCCGAATGTAGCCGCTCTTGCAGATGCAGCGGTGGAGGATATAAAGGAAATTGTCCGCCCCTGTGGACTGGGGGAGAGCAAGGCACGTGATATCAGTGCCTGTATGAAGATGCTGCGAGATGAGTATGGCGGTAAAGTGCCGGAAGATTTTGATGCATTGTTAAAGCTTCCGGGGGTGGGCAGAAAGAGTGCAAATCTCATCATGGGAGATGTATTTGGAAAGCCGGCAATCGTCACAGATACCCATTGTATCCGTCTTGTGAACCGGATCGGTCTTGTAGATGGGATAAAAGAACCTAAAAAGGTGGAGATGGCATTATGGAAGATCATTCCAGCGGAAGAGGGAAGTGATTTCTGTCACAGACTGGTGTGGCATGGAAGGGAAGTCTGCACAGCGAGAACAAAGCCACATTGTGAGCGTTGCTGCCTGGCTGATATCTGTAAAAAGAACGGTGTATCATAGAATCAATGGAATCATAGATAAAGATATCTGAAATGATATACAGTAAAAAATCCGCAGGGACGAACCTGGAAAGTTCGCTCTGCGGATTTTCTGCTGATAAAGAAAGAAGGGATTCATTACGGTGAATAAAGCCCCTCTCTGATACGTTGCAGAATGGATTACAGTTCGATGTAGCTGTTACCTCCTGCACATGCATAATATGCTTTTTTATCCTCAGGTTTTACATAGATCTTAAGATCAGCACTGTCCATGCCTTCTGCCTTGCATTTCTCAAGAATCTGTGAGGCAAGCTCTTCAGCATTGTAGTCAGCTCCCTGATACTGGATGTAAAGATCATATGCTGCAGACGGCTGGGAAACCGGTGCTGTAGTCTCTGCAGCAGGAGCTACGTCATCTGCCTTAACCGTGGAAACAGTTGCAACTGTGACTGAAGCCTGGGAAACTGCGGATTCATTCATTCTTTTTAATTTCTTTTTATCAGTTCTTCTGCTCATGATTTTATCCCCTTTTCTTTTTTCGTTCGACACTTACTATTATATAACGTGTCTGCTGAGAAGTCAAAAAACTTTCGGAATATTTTCTGTAACAGGTGAAAAGACCGAGAAAAGATCACATAGCAGAGAACAGACAACCAGGCGATTTACTGCTTTGTCATACTCTGGATCGCACGGATAAATTCAAGATCCTCCGGTTTTAATTTGAGGTTCGTCTCAAAATGCTTTCCCTCGGGAGTGGTGACGGACATTTCAAGAAGCGTGCCTTCTTCGAGAGCCTCGCGGGTTACAGCCCCAAGGAAAAGAGGAAACTTGGGATGATTGGAACGAAAAATATCAAGATGCTTTTTTAATTCCTGAAGCTTTCCTAACTGTGATAAATTCATAATATACTCCATTCTGTCATATTACAACAACGCTTTTTTAGGGTAGGGTCTACCGATAAGTAACATGATATACATTTTGCTTTAAAATAGCAATAAAAAAAGTATAAAAAATACTTGCAAAAATAAAAATAATATGATATTATATCATTCGTGTCAGAGATGACGCGGGTGTAGTTCAATGGTAGAACACCAGCCTTCCAAGCTGGATACGTGGGTTCGATTCCCATCACCCGCTCTATTTTTTTATCGTAACAGTTCAGCCGGTTTCAGCCGTTGTGGTTGGACTGTTTTTTTGTAACGGCGAAGAGCCGAATCCCGGACTTGCCTGGGAACTTGACGGCTGCTTGCGATTCCGGAACGCATCTTTTATCGCTTCCGGTGATTATCCGAAAGAAGATGTGAAAAGCCTGTGCTATACAGGCTTTTTTGTGCTATACTGTAGTTTACAATAGAAAAAACGGGAGGCGGATCATGCGGGGTGATGTTACTGACAGCGGTATTATGCGTGTGCTTTCAAAGATTTGCGATATCGTGTGTCTGAATGTTTTGTGGCTTGTTTGCTCACTGCCGATCATTACGATCGGAGCATCGACAACAGCGTTGTATACAGTAATGCTGAAACTTGTAAAAAATGAAGAAGGTTATATATTTAAAGGGTTTCTTCATGCATTTAAGTTGAATTTTAAGCAAAGTACAATCATATGGCTTATATTGCTTTTGTGCGGAGGCGTTTGTTTTGTTGATTACAGAATATCGGAAATGATGCCGGGGACACTGGGAATGGTGTTTAAAAGTGTTTTTTTACTGCTTGCATTTTTTTTGATTTCAGTAACGATTTATTCATTGCGCTGACTGCAAGATATGAAAATACGATAGGGGCTACGCTGAAAAATGCGCTCCTTTTAACGGTGGCAAAATTACCTTATACAATTTTGATGACAGCGCTGACAGTCGGAGCGGTTGTTTTGTCGTGGTGGAATACGGGAATCCTTATGCTTACGATCCCGGTCTGGATCTTGGCGGGAACAGGTATTCTTGCTTTTATTAATTCCTGTATATTAAGAAGAGTGTTCCGTGTATTTGATGAAAAGGCGGAAGGCGGCGACGAAGAAGAAAGAACCGATATGGAAGAATAAGATGGAAAAATAATCTGCACAGGCAGGAAAACGAGAGGAGCAGAAGATGAATTTTTTAGAAGAACGCATTGTAAAAGACGGGGTTGTGAAAGAAGGAAACGTATTGAAAGTAGACAGCTTCCTGAATCATCAGATGGACATTAAGCTGTTGGATCAGATGGGGGCTGAATTTAAGAGACGTTTTGCGAAAAAGCCGATTAATAAAATTTTAACGATCGAAGCGTCGGGGATCGGTATTGCCTGCGTGGCGGCACAGCATTTTGATGTGCCGGTTGTGTTTGCAAAGAAATCGCAGAGTATCAATCTTGACGGAGAAATGTATGTAGCGGAAGTGGAGTCATTTACACACAAATGCAGAAATCATGTGATCGTATCTCAAAAATTCCTGACGCCGGAAGATCATGTTCTTATTATCGACGATTTTCTTGCGAACGGATGCGCTCTTCAGGGATTGATCCAGATCGTTCAGTCCGCAGGCGCGACAGTAGAAGGAATCGGGATCGCGATTGAAAAAGGCTTTCAGTCGGGAGGAAGGATCATCCGCAACCTCGGTTTTCAGCTTGAGTCTCTGGCAATCGTTGACGGAATGGATGCTGCGGCGGGAACGGTGACGTTTCGCAGCCAGGAAGAGCAAAAAGAGGCGGAGCAGCCCGCAGAAAAATGTGAACAGTGCAGGAGTGCGACTCTTGATTAAGAAAAAACCGGTCTCTGTGAAGGGGCTGGTTTTTGACATGGACGGACTTCTTCTTGACTCGGAAAAAGTTGTAAAACGGTCTTGGGATTATGCGGGAAAAGAACTTGGATATGAAAACTTCGGAGATCACATCTATAATACAGTCGGATTTAACTTGAAGAGGCGGACAGAATATTTCAAGACGAACGTTGATTTGGATTTTCCGATGGATCGATTTGCGCAAATGACACGGGAATATTATTATAAGATTGCGGATAAAGAAGGAATAGCGGTGAAAAAAGGCGCTCCGGAATTGCTGAATGCCGCAAAAAGTCATGGATGTATGATCGGACTTGCAACGTCTTCGCGGCAGATACACGCAGAGCAGTCTTTGAAAAGAGCGGGATTGTACGATTATTTTGACGGCAAAGTGTTCGGGGATACAGTGAAGGAAGGAAAGCCTTCGCCGGAGATTTATCTGAAAGCGTGTAAAAGTATCGGGATTGAGCCGGAAGATGCGGTCGCTTTGGAAGACGCGCCTTCAGGAGCAATATCGGCACATGCGGCAGGTATGCGCGTGATCGTTGTTCCCGATCTTGTGCAGCCTCCGGAAGAAGTAAAACAATTCCTATGGAAACAAGCGGAAGATCTTGAGCGGGTGATAGAGATGATATGGGGATGATTCGTTATATTGCACATAAGCCGGAGAAAAGTTTCTTGAAAAAATTATGAAAACAAAAGAAATGTTTAAATAATGTACAAAAAATAAAATGATGTGTCGATCATCTTTTAAGTGAACTGAATTTGTGATAAAATTGCATAATCATGTAAAGTGTTTTACAGGCAGACGGAAAAAGATGGAAGAAGTTTATGGAGGCGGAAAATGAAAAAGGAAGTACGAGGCGGGGTCAGTCTTGTTCTTGCATCGGCAATGCTTGTGGCATCGCCGATGGCGGCAGGAATGACGGAAACAGTTCAGGCAGAGGAACTTACAGTAGATAGTAAAGTTGCTCAGATTCAAGGAGAGAGCATCATTCCGAGAGCGGATCAAGTTCCCGGAAACGAGGAGTTGTTTGCTCAGTATGTAGAACAGACATTTTACGGTGAAGAGAGCGAAAGCTATCGTACGCCTGCAGTTTACGGCAATATCGGGCAGAATGTTTTAACCGGAGCGGACAAATATGTATATAATGAACTGAAAAAAATAGCCGCTAATATCGCGGACGGAAAAGCGGCGGACGGAAGCGAACCGTCAGGACAGTATGTATCTACGAAATTTACGCTTTCCGTTGCGGGGCAGGGGATTACATATGAAGGCGGCGCATTTAAAGGATTTAGTTTAAGTAAAGTGATTGCGGCGCTTCTTGCGGACTGTCCGTATGATTTGTACTGGTATAATAAAACGGCGTCCACATGGTTTAACGGCAGAATTTCGGGACGGGAAGTTGTGGAGATTGATATAAATTTCCCGGCTGCGGATGCTTATGCGGGACCGGAAATCGAACAGCAATACAAGACGAAGTGTACGGTTGACAGCAAGAAGACAGGGGCAGCCAGTTCGGCGGCGGAGAATGCGCGAAAAATCATAGAGAAGCATAAAGCCGAAAAAGATTATGAGAAGATGGAATCTTATAAAGAAGAAATCTGTGATCTGACATCGTATAATTATGATGCTGTGAAACCGGGTGTCGCTTACGGAGATCCGTGGCAGATGATCTATGTATTTGACGGAGATGAAAGTACGAATGTTGTATGCGAGGGATATGCAAAAGCATTTCAGTATTTATGCGATATGAGCGATTTTCTTGATCCGGGATATAATTGCTGCAGCGTAACCGGCATGATGAGAGGCGGTACGGGAGAAGGACCGCATATGTGGAATATCGTGACGATCGGAGACGGAAATTATCTTGTGGATGTGACGAACAGCGATGACGGGACAGCGGGAGAGCGCGGCGGACTGTTCATGGCATGGGATAAGAACAACGGAAGCGTTGAAAACGGTTATGTATTTAATACTGTTTATTATGATGACGCTATTACTTTTGCCTATGACGGACGGACGAAAGATTTGTATGGAACAGGAGATAACTCTGTTTTGAAGATCGCTTCAGCAGAGTATGAAGAGCCGAAGGGGACAGCTCCGGTTATTGAGGGAGTGGAAAACGGTGGAAATTATTACGCTACACAAAAGATAACGGTAAGAGACGCTGACAACGATCTTGCATCTGTGACTGTAAACGGGAAACAAGAAGCAGGAACGGAAATTTCTCTTTCCGCAGATAATCAAAATAATCAGAAGAAAGAGTACACGATCATAGCAGAGGATCGCAGAGGAAACAGTACAAGCTGCAAAATAACGATCAATCCTTGTTCCGACCTTCAGAAAAGGATCTCGCATCTGTCTGTGGACACAGTAAAGGTTACAGACAAAGCGTTAGTGCAAAACACATTGAAAGACGCGGTAACAGCAGTTGAAAATGCAGCGGAAGAAGAGAAGACAATTCTTGCAGAAGTAAAAACAAAGTGTGAAACACTTCTTGCAAAAATCGATGAGATGACTCAGCCGCAGGACTATATCAGAGGCGATGTGGATGCCAACAGTAAAGTCGATGTCGGAGACGTCCGCACTGCGTTGAGATATATCTGTAAAAAGACCAATTTGACGGAAACACAGATGAAAGCCGGAGATGTGACAGGAGACGAAAAAGTAACGATCGAAGACTTGAGAAAGATCTTAAGATATGTATGCAAGAAAATAACAGAGTTATAAAATAAGAAAGCAACGATATAAATAAAAAGTGTTCAATATTCAAAAACCGGGAAAGTCAGATCGACTGTCCCGGTTTCTCTTTAATTCCAAAAATCTGTTTTGTCTTTTAACTGGATATCGGCAGCTTTAAAGACTGGATCTTTTCCGGCTTTTTTCTGCTTTGTATAGTCGTTCATAGCCTGAATTGCCGGTTTGCATAAGATGAGGATGACAGGAAGGTTGATTAAAGCCATCAATCCCATCAGTACGTCCGCTGTGTTCCATACGATGCTGAATTCCATTGTCGCGCCTGCAAGTACGATGGCGGCGGCGATAATACGAAATGTATTGATCACTGCTTTCGGCGGTTTTCTGCCGCAGAGGAATTTCAGCCCCATTTCCGCATAGTAGAAGTTTCCGATCAGCGTTGTAAAGGCAAACAGGCAAAGTGCGATCGTAATAAAGATCGTACCGAAACCGCCAAGCGAGCTGGAAGCCGCTGCCTGAACCCACGGCATTCCTGCCAATTTAGAAGTCGGCTCTACGCCGGAACAAAGAAGCATGAACGCTGTTGCGGAGCAGATCAGGATAGTGTCGATGAATACAGAAAGCATCTGCACAAGTCCTTGTTTTACCGGATGGGAAACTGCCGCGCTTGCCGCTGCATTCGGAGCAGAACCGACACCGGCTTCGTTGGAGAACAGTCCTCTTTTGATACCGTGCATAACGCAGGATCCGGCAAACCCTCCGAAGATGGCCTGTACGTCAAATGCATTATTGAAAATGCTTGTGAACATTACAGGAACAAGCTGATAATGTTTCAGGATGATGAATAAAGAAACTGCAAGGTAAAAGATACCCATAATCGGAACAAGCACTTCCGTAATCTGTGAGATCTTTTTACTTCCTCCGAATACAGCCAAAGCAAATACAACCGCAAGGATCGCTCCGACAATGAGCGGAGTCCATTCCGGATTGAAGAAAGAATAGACACGGAAGGAATCCGCAATATTAAATGAAGCTACAAGGTTGAATCCGCCCATATAAGTCAGGATCAAAACAACTGCGAAAAGGACGCCGATCCAACGCTTCTTCAAAGCGGCCTGAATATAATATGCAGGTCCTCCGTAAGAACTTCCGTCCTTTGCTTTGTGTTTGTAAATTTGAGCAAGCGTACTTTCGATAAATGCAGATGCGCTTCCGAGAATAGCCGTAAGCCACATCCAGAACACTGCGCCTGATCCGCCAAGACAGATCGCTGTTGAGATTCCGGCGATGTTTCCTGTTCCGACTCTGGAAGCGGTTGATACCATAAGAGCCTGAAAGGAAGAAAGTCCGTTCTTATCGCTGCCCGGCTGTGCGACAACGCGGAGAGATTCGATAAACATACGGATCTGTACGAATTTTGTTTTGATCGTAAAGAAGATTCCCGCTCCGAGAAGCAGTATGATCAAAATGTGGCTGTAGAGCAGCTCGCTCAGCGAGTTGATCATGTTTGTAATAAAATCTGTGAACAATAGTTTTCCCTCTCTTTCCTAAAGTCATGTTTGCTGTGTCAATATCGCTTATATGATTGACGATCGCGTACTGCGAATGCAGACAGTTTAGATACATTTCGGTGTGAGAACGACAAAGCGGGACTGATGTCACCGAAAATGCATACATACCGGTTAATTATATAGTAAAAACGTTTGTTTTGCAACAAAACGCTTCTTGTGTTATTCTATAAAGGTGTCAAAAGGTCGATTTTCAAAAGGAAAATAAAATCGGGAGGGCTGAGTATGAAATTAAGCAAATTATTAGAACGGTTAGAATATGAGGTTGTTCAAGGCAGTGTCGAAACAGAAGTGACAACGCTTGCCAATGACTCGAGAAAAGTAGAAAGCGGATCTGTTTTTGTCTGTATCAGCGGAGCGGTTTTTGACGGGCATCAATATGTTTCGGATGTGGCAAAAAAAGGCGCGGCGGCGATTATAGCAGAACGGGATATCGAGGCACCGAAAGGGGTGACGGTGATCAAAGCGGAAAATACGAGATATGCGCTGGCGCTGATGTCTGCGGCGTATTTCGGATATCCGGCAGAGAAGCTGAAAGTGATCGGAATTACCGGAACGAAAGGAAAGACGACGACAACATATCTGATCCGGTCTATCTTAGAAGGTGTCGGACATAAAGTAGGACTTATCGGTACGATCGAAGCGATCATCGGAGATCGGAAGATCCCTGCGGCAAATACGACGCCGGAATCGTTTACGATCCAGCAGTACTTTGCACAGATGGTTGAAGAAGGCTGCGACAGTGTTGTTATGGAAGTTTCCTCTCAGGGACTTATGCTTCACAGAACGGCGGGAATTCCGTTTGAGATCGGTATTTTTACGAATCTCGGAAAAGATCATATCGGTCCGAATGAACATAAAGACTTTGAAGATTATAAACGGTGCAAAGCAATGCTGTTTCAACAGTGCAAACTTGGCATTGCCAATATAGACGATCCTTATTATGCAGATATTTTCCGCGGCGCGACATGTAAAGTGGAAACTTTCGGTTTTTCGCCGAAAGCGGATCTGAGAGCGGAGAATGTAAATCTCGTATCGAAGCCGGGATATTTAGGCGTTTCGTATCATGTGGCGGGGAAGGCTGATTTTGATGTGGAGATCGATATCCCCGGAAAATTCAGCGTGTATAATTCGCTGACTGCGATCGCGGTGTGCCGTCATTTCGGTGTTCCGTCTGAGAAAATAACAGAAGCGCTTAAAACAGCGCATGTCAAAGGGCGTATTGAGATGATAAAAGTATCGGATGATTTTACGCTGATGATCGATTATGCACATAATGCGATGAGTCTGGAGAGCCTGCTGACAACACTGAAAGAATATGAACCGAAACGTCTTGTATGTGTGTTCGGATGTGGCGGAAACCGTTCAAAAGACAGAAGATATGAGATGGGCGAAGTGTCGGGACGTCTGGCGGATCTTACGATCATTACTTCGGATAATCCGCGTTTTGAAGAACCACAGGAGATTATCAATGATATCAAAGTCGGAATCGCAAAGACTGACGGGGCATATGTGGAGATCTGCGACAGAAAAGAAGCGATCAAATATGCCATCGAACATGGTCAGTCGGGAGATGTGATCGTATTGGCCGGAAAAGGTCATGAAGATTATCAGGAGATCAAAGGAGTCAAATACCCGATGGATGAAAGAACGCTGATCGCAGAGGTACTTGAGGAAATCAGGGAAAATTAGGAAAGACAAGGGGACAGAGATTGTTTGCGGATGTAATCATAGATATTCAACATGAAAAACTGGATAAGATCTTTCAATACCGGATCCCCGAGCGGCTGGAACATGAAGTGGAAGCGGGGATGGCGGTGGTCGTACCTTTCGGAAAAGGAAACCGTAAGACAAAAGGATATGTAACCGCATTGTCAAAGACATGTGATTATGATATTTCAAAAGTGAAAGAGATCGCTGATATATCGCGAAGCGGCGTGGAAATCGAGGCGAAGCTGATCGCGCTGGCGGCATGGATGAAGTCGAATTATGGCGGAACGATGCTGCAGTCTTTGAAAACGGTTCTTCCTATCAAAGAAAAAGAAAATATAAAGGTGAAAAAGCGGCTCAGACTGCTGATCGACCGGGAGACGGGGGAAAAACAGCTTCATTATTATCTGGAAAAGAATCAGAAAGCGAGGGCGCGTCTGATGGCGGCGCTTCTTGACGATCCGCTTTTAGATTATGAACTTGTCAGAAAGAAGCTTAATATTACTGCCACGGTGATACGCGCGTTGGAAGAACAGCATGTTCTCGCCGTAGAATCAGAGCAGGTGTATCGTAATCCGGTTCATGCGGAAAATATTCAAAAGAAGGAGATTATTTATACGCAGGAGCAGAAACGTGCGATTATGCGTTTCTGTAAGGATTATGAAAACGGAATCCGAAAAACATATTTGCTCCATGGAGTTACGGGCAGCGGAAAAACAGAAGTTTATATGGAAATGATACAGTCTGTTGTAGATAAGGGGAAGCAGGCAATCGTTCTGATTCCCGAGATCGCGTTAACTTACCAGACTGTGATGAGATTTTACAGAAGATTTAAAGACCGGGTATCTGTTATGAATTCCCGGCTGTCCGCAGGAGAACGATATGATCAGATGATGAGGGCGAAAGCCGGGGAAGTGGATGTGATGATCGGACCGAGATCGGCGCTTTTTACTCCTTTTCCGAATCTGGGACTGATCGTGATCGATGAAGAACATGAGCCGACTTATAAAAGTGAACAGACGCCGAGGTATCACGCGCGGGAAACGGCGCTAAGAAGAGCGCAGACAGAAGGCGCGAGCGTTGTTCTGGGAAGCGCGACTCCGTCGATGGAAGCCATGTATCGGGCAAAAAACGGCGAGTATGTTCTGATGGAAATGAAGAACCGTTCTAAAATGCAGGATCCGGCAGAGGTTTATACGGTGGATATGCGGAAAGAATTGAAGAACGGAAATCGTTCGATACTCAGCGAACAACTGCAAAGACTGATGAAAGAGCGGCTTGAAAAGAAAGAACAGACGATGCTTTTTTTGAACCGGAGAGGGTATTCCGGGTTTGTTTCGTGCCGGGAATGCGGGCATGTTATAAAGTGTCCGCATTGCGATGTGTCGCTTTCGGTCCATCGGGACGGAAAGATGAGATGTCATTACTGCGGATACGAACAGACGCATGTGAAAATATGTCCTGAATGCGGCTCGGACCATATCGGAGAATTCAGGGCGGGAACACAGCAGATCGAAGAGATTGTGAAGACGGTATTTCCGCAGGCAAGAGTGCTGCGGATGGATATGGATACGACACGACAGAAAGATTCCCATGAGAAAATACTGTCTGCATTTGCAAATGAAGAGGCGGACGTACTTGTCGGTACGCAGATGATCGTAAAAGGTCATGATTTCCCAAATGTAACATTAGTCGGAATTCTGGCTGCGGATATGTCGTTGTATACAGATGATTACAGATCGGGCGAGAGAACGTTCCAGCTTTTGACTCAGGCGGTCGGAAGAGCGGGGCGCGGAGATAAAAAAGGAGAAGCGGTGATTCAGACATACAGTCCCGATCATTATGCGATCGCAACGTCTGCGGCGCAGGATTATGAGGCGTTCTATGAGGAAGAGATCCGATACAGAACGATGATGGGGTATCCCCCGGCAGAAAATCTTCTGGCAGTGTTTATATCAAGCGCCGATGAGGCGTTATTGGAAACAGGATGCCGTTATTTGAAAGAATATATGATAAAAGCGAAGAAGGAGACAGTACTTCTATCATGAACGCATGAGCGAGTCCGGGGCGGTGGAAGCCGGGTGTTAGTAAGATAAGAAGGAAGATCACTCCCAAGCTGCAGGCTGAAGATAGTAAGCTGTGCCGGTATCCTCCGTTAACGGGATAACATATGATAGTATGTGAAATAGGTGGTTTAGAAGCAACGGTGTTGTCCTATTTTTAGGACGGCACCTTTTTTATTTCCTATTTCATTAGATTTTCTAAGAAGTAAAAGGAGAGATGAAGATGTACAAGAAAGTATCATCTGACATGAACTTTGTTGATCGCGAGAAAGAGACCGTAAAGTTCTGGAAAGAAAACGAAATTTTTGAAAAGAGTATCGAAGAAAGAAAAGACGATCCGACATATACATTCTATGACGGACCACCAACAGCCAATGGTAAACCACATATCGGACACGTTTTAACTCGTGTTATCAAAGATATGATTCCTCGTTACCAGACAATGAAAGGTCATAAGATCATTCGTAAAGCTGGATGGGATACACACGGACTTCCAGTCGAACTTGAAGTTGAGA
>OLOQ01001176.1_pt1 | contig 26302 bp, 32 predicted proteins | sample 1673101 | NCBI WGS metagenome assembly OLOQ01 (sample SAMEA3136754, study PRJEB25190) | human gut metagenome | biome: human gut; feature: human-associated habitat; material: faeces | place: Austria | collected 2013 | reverse complement strand
TTTTAAGTTTTTTTTTTTTTGTCATATCTCAACCCCCTTTATGTCTATAGTTATATATATGCTTATATGTGTGTAGATGTTACTGTTTTTTAGATAAATTTAATAAATTTTTATTAACTCTAACTAATTTTTAATTAACTATACTCAATTTATATGTAATGCTACACACAAACTTACCTGTCCTGATTATATTTTTTATAAATTTTGGAAATAAATTTTATGAGGTGATATTATGAATTTAACTTATTTAGGATATGGATTATTAATAGGACCTGCCATTTTAGTTATAGGTGGAGTAATCTGGTGTTGCTTTGCAATAAATAATGATATATAAAAAGACTAGGTTTTACCCTAGTCTAAATTATTATTCTAGATTATCTATAGCATACTGTGCTTCTTCTTCTGTAAACTGTCCTCCATACTGTGATACTAGTTGGTCATAAATTGCCGCTGGTGACATTGACATAGTTTCTTGGTAAGTTTCAGCCGATTTTAATGCATTTTCTTTCCAATCTGCTTCTACATTATCTATAGCATATTGAGCTGCTTCTTCTGTAAACTGCCCTCCGTATTCAGAAGTTAACTGATCATATATTCCAGCCTTAGACATATTCATCACATCACTATAAGTTTTTGCTTGTTTAAGTGCAGATTTATATTCTGTTGGTACACTTTCTTTTGTTTCTTCTTCAGTTGCAACATCTTTTCTTGATTCAACCTCTGTATTTTGCGCTACTTCTTTGCTTTGGTTGTCCATTGAAGAGTTAGCGTTATCTCCACCATCAGAACCTATAGCACCTATTATTGCTAATACTAATATGCCTGTTAGTATTTTATGCTTCATAAAAAAGTTTCTTTGGTCTTTTCCACAACTAGTGCATTTTTTTACCCCTTTTGCTAATTCCTTACCACATGCCTTACAATTAGTTAATTTGTTATTCATTTCAAATCCTCCCCCAAATTATGTATTATAACTATTTGTAAGTATACATCATACTTGTTGTTGTATTTTGTAAAAAATTGTATTTAAATAAAAAAAAGAGCTAGAGCATATAGCCCTAGCATCTGTTGATATTATACAATTGGTTATTAGTTACCACCTGCACTAGCTAAAGAATCCCTTATTTGTGTTCTAGTGCTAACACGACGAGTTGTTATTTATATTATAACATATTTAATTAGAATTAAATGATGATTTTTTCACACAGAAAAAAGAGTGATAAATTTCATACCACTCTTTGTTTAAACTCTAGTAAATTTATTTTATTTTTTCTACTGTTATTTTGTTGTCTTTTAAAGTGAGTTTTACTTCTCTATTTTCTTGATTTATACCTAACTCTTTTATCCAACTAGTTGGAATTGTAACTCTATTAGTTATCGCAGTGCCTTTTGCAGTACCTCCACTTTTATTAAATGCTATTTTAGCTTTTCTTTCATCTACAAAACTATTATATTCTTGTTTAAATACAGAGTTAAATACGTTTATACTATCATAAAACTCTTTCATATATCTATTAAAATAATTATTTTCTAAATTATCTACAATATCTTCAAAACAACTCATAACATTTGTAAATGCATCAAATTTATCTTGTTCTAAGTTCTTTACATCTATATAAAAAAGTATAGTTTCTAAATCATCCCAAATTTTTTTTATTACTTTTATACACTCGTTTACTTTAGAACTGTCATTAATCATTTTTTCTAAATTTATTTGAGTTCTTTCTAGAGCCTTACTTATTTTTATACTATCTATTTTCATTTTTATTCTCCTTGACTTTTTAATATAAATATTTTACTATTATTTTTAAGTAGATACATATTGGAATGTAAATTGAATTATTATTTTAAATTATTACATTGCTAAGTAGTCCATATTGGAAGTGTACCAGGAGTTATTTTTATAGCTCCTGGTATTTTATTATCTTCTTCCTAAAACAGTATCAAATAAAATGTCCCCTGCTCTATCTCTATCAACTGAAGTTAAACATTTGAAATTTTCTATAAACCATGCAGCAGATTCTTGATTTTCTACCATTTCGATATAATTTTTAAATGCTTCTACTATTCTAGTCATTCTTTTGCTTGGCTTACCTTTTTTTATTTCTAATCTTTGTGCTTCTTCTTCCTGGAATTTTAAACTCTTATTTAAACATTCCATCATTATCTCTCTTATGTCATTTGCCCATTTAACTTGCTTTTCAGTTCCTTTTAATTCTATCATCTTTGTTTCCTCCTTAATTATTTTTATTTGTTGTTCTTTATATTTATATTATATCATAATTCGTTACGAATTATACAGCTTTTATAAAAATAATTAAAAAACTTTTCGACAAATAATTTAAGGCATAAAAAAAGAAGGTAGCCATAAGCTACCCTCTAATTTATATTAGTTCTAAATACTCTGTACTAATATATCCAAGTCCTTTATTACCTTTGTATCCTTCTATGCTCACCCAACCATTTAAGCAATAATTAAGTTTTACTGTATCACCTTTATTAAGTTTGCCTATTACATTATATTGAGTTCCTCGGTCATATCTAACGTTTAAAACATTAGCAGTTACTCTAGCTTTTTTACCTGTATAATCTCCATTTACAGTTGATGATCCTTGAGTATTATCTACTTTTAGCTTATTATTTACATCTTGTTTAAATTTCTCCCAAGCTGATTTATTGTCTACCCAATACTTAGGACAACACTTCTTAGTAACATCATAATGTCTTATAAAATCAGTTAAAGGATTTAATTTATATCTTTTAGCTAAATCTACGCCTAATTCTACCGCAGCATTATATGTTAAAGAATTAAATTTACCACTACTATCAGGGTGACACATTTCTATTCCTATACTATAAGAGTTGGCTGAGTTAGTTGTATATGCTATTTCATCTTCAGGAACACAATAGATTATTTCACCTTCTAGCCCTATTATATAGTGAGAACTTGCACTAGTTTTATGATTTGGGGCATTGTTGAAATAATTTCTATTAGCTTTAGCACTAGATCCAGGATTGCCTACATAATGCCAAGCAATTTTAGTTGTTTTATTTCTCTTAGTTCCAGGTCTACTATATTTATTTTTATCTAAAAAATTAGTAATTATATTCAATGTTATACACCTACCTTATCTAATATTTTATCTACCTTAACAGTTAGATCTTTAGCTAATACATCATTTGTAGCAACAACTTTTGCTATAACCTCTCTATTGTATGCTATTTCATTTAATAGCCTGTCCTTATCTTCTTTAGCATCTTCTCTTAATATATCTATAGTCTTTTGTGTATCTTCTCTATTATTTTTTATTTGCTTATCTACCCATATAGCAAGAGCCACCATACAAGCCCCGTAAAACCCTATACTACCTACTATTTCTGTAAAATTCATAATACACCGCCTTTTATAAAAAATAGACTAGAGAAATTATCTCTAGTCTTTAGATTTATTATTTTCCTAATTGTTTAACTTGTTCTTCAACTCTACTTTCTAAGTCTACCTCAATTAATTCATTTAGATATTCTGATTCTGCATCAGTTATTCTTTTTCTTACTCTAGCTGCTTCTATATCACTTAATACCTTAGCAGCATCATAGTTCCCACTTTTTATTATTCTTTCAAAATTCTTTGCCATTGTAGTTGTTAATATCATAATAATTTACCATCCTTTTTATATTTTATTTAGATAAGGTACAATGCCCCTTATCATGGCATAAAAATAACACCTATATTTCAGGTGCTCCTTCTAGATCTCCTATTACCGGATTAATTTGGCTGTCTATTACTTCATATAAATAGTCCCACATTTCCCAAGTTATAAATCCTATCATAGCATATAAATCCATTATTTCAAGCATTTTATCTACATCATAGTTTTCAGGTCCAACTATTATATTATCTTGTATCAATTTAAATAAATCATAATCTATTTCGACTTCTCTTTCTGACATCATGCTAGAATAGTCAACTTTAAAAGTTACATTATCAGCATTATATCTACTTGCTAACATTAATCTATTTTGAGTTATCATATAGCTAGTTACATTACTTTCTAATAAGCTAACTTTCTTTTGTAATAAGCTAACTACATTACTTATGTTATTATGAACTTTTAAAGTAGTTCTAGGAGTTATTGCACCACTATTTACTATATAATTAGTTTCTCCGTTATATGTTATTAAATCTATGTTAGTACATTCATATACTTTTTCTTCTGCTAGTTTGTATACTGCTGTTACGTTGTTGGCTTGTAACCATTGTTTGAAACCTGCTACATCTTGCGTAGATAGTTTAGATTTAGATATTTTAAAAACAGTTCCCCAACTAGCACTATACATACATTCTCCATTAAACTGTTTAAATGTTTCGTGAGAATGTACTTTTATGAATTTATCAGATATGAAATTATCTCCAAATAAAATATTTGCACATTTTACTACTAAATAATCAGTTGTACCAGAAGTTTCATCCCATTGTGTAGTATCAGCAAGAGACATACCGCTACCATTTAACACAGCTTCTGCACTACGTTGGTGATAGTAATACTTAGCATTGGCGTGTTTCTCTATACTATCCCATTCACGAAGTATAGGTTTTTCCCACGTTTGAGTTTCTTCATTGTAGTATAAAAGACGTTTTTTATCTGATTGGTGTGGGATATATTCTGTTCTATCTTCATTTACAATTAATTGCACTTTAAACCTAAAATTATTAAAAGTAATCCCACTATCAACCCTTATAGAGGTATTTACCATTTTTCGTGTACTAGACGATTTATGTATTGATGTTCCTCTACTTGTTGTTGCAAGATTATTCCCAACATATTTGTCATCATACACCCTTATATGTGCTAAAGGTGAATTTATTGTTGTACCAAATATTCGTAAATAATATGTATTACCTTCTATAAATTTAGTAGGATATTTAAACATAACACAAGTATTATTTTCTGTACAAGTACCGTTTAACACTATCTCTCCTGTCGCACCATCATAAGAAAAAGTAACGCCATTTTTAGTTTGCGTATCTAATGTAGCATCAAATAAATTCCCATCACCTTTAACACTCTCAACACTTATTTCATCTACTCCATCCTCTGAAGTCGTAGCCGACTGACCTACTGATTTAAGTCCTTCAAAGTAGCCATTGACATTTTTGTCTGTAGTTAATATTGGATTATTTACAACATAAGTTCCCGTTTCACTTGTATTTTTACAAGTTATTAAAATCTCACTTACTTCTAATAACGAAAACTTAATATTCATATCAATATTGTTGCCCATAAGTAATGTTTTAGCATTAGTTTTGTTCTGAACTATAATAGTAGCATTATTTGGATTATTTATACTAAATATATATTCCCCAATAGGTAAACTTTTAGATATTTGCCTACCTTTGTTCCATGAAGTAGCATTAATAGTCATACTAGCACCATCTTCTGAAACTGTTGTATTTCCCATATTACTCCAATTGTTAAAGTTGCTTATATAATTCACCAGCGTCTTACCTTCTAGCTTCACATCCTCAAAATACCCATTTGACGTTGCTTCAACAGTAGTAAAATCACTTTCAGTAGTAACGGTAGATACTGTACTTTCTTCAAGTTTTTTAACTCTATCTAACTCTTTATTTAAGTTATTGATTTGTTCAGTATGTGTATTAACAGTAGCACCTAAAGATTTAGGTACTTGTGCTTTTATCGTTCCTTCTATTTCACACCCAAATGAAATGTTAGTTTTATTAGCAAAAGTTCTTAACTTGATTTGTTGGTCGTGTGGTAATGGTATGAATTGAGGTTGAGTAGTTAAATACTTCAAATTAATATTATTTGTTTTCAACCATTTTTTCATACCATTAACATCTACACTTTCAAGTTTTGATTTTAGTATTTTAACAGTAAAGAAAACAGCATTACCTATCCAACAACCTTCTTTATCAGAAGAATTTCTATCTGCACTATAAAGTAGGTGATTAAATTTGTTACAGAATAGTAAACTTGTCTTTACATAGTTTTTATTATCAACAACACTAAAATCAAACACTGCATAATTAGGGTGTATATCACTAGCATTACTCATAGTAATAGTACAATTTGTTTCATTAAATAATATATCAACAGAGTTATCCTCTACTCCCCATACTCCATCTTTACAAATTAATCTATCTGCTACATCTCCTACTTTTTCAAGTGGTGTAGGTGATAAAATAGTTAGTTTATCTTCTTGATATGGCTCGCATGGAGTTGCTTGTGTTCCTTCTTCCAATTGGATGTTAGACCATTGTAGTTTAGTTAGTCCCTCTTTCACTTCGTTATGAAAACCTATAACATTCTCTCCTTGTTCATTATATACGAACTCTAACTTTGCTGTATTACTTGAAGCGTCGAAAGAACCATAGTAATCTGAACTACCACCATTATAATATCCATATCCGAAGTTTTGTGATGGAGTATAACCACTTGAGTACTCTAATGCTTTGACATTCGCAGTAAGGATGTATCTTTTGCCATGAACTAATGTATTAGGTAATATATAATCAACCCTTCTATATGCCTGACCATCGCAACTCATAGTTAATATACCATCAATATAACTGTATTGATTAATAGCTTCTCTTGGAGTAAACTCATTTCCATCAAATAAATTCTTACCACAACTTAAAACAGGTATTTCATACAGTTCTTGACCTTCTATTTTATCCCCTACTGAACGTATATCTGCAAGGTTTGAAGCACTTTGAACAGTGTTACCAAGTATCTCAACATCTTTAGCATACCCAACAGAACTATCAGTAGATATATTACTTCCTTCTACGTTTACGTAAACTTGTTTAGCTTTTTCTATATCTCTATCAAGTCTTGCTTTTAAAGAAGTTTCTCCATCTCTAGCATCTATAACTTCTGCATCTTGTTGTTGTGAAGATGTAAGTGTATTAAATCTAGTTTCTACTTCATCTATCTTGTTTGTTACAGTATTAGTCATATCAGATTTAGCATTATCTAATTCAGATATTTTAGTATTAACTTTAGTATTAACACTAGATACGAAATTATCTTTAGTTGCATTTATTTCAATTATCTTTTTATCAACTTCATTTACTTTATTTGATACAGTATTAGTCATATCAGATTTAGCAACTTCTATTTCAGATATTTTAGTGTCAACTTTAGTATTTATATTAGATACAAAATTATCTTTAGCATTATCTATTTCAGATATTTTATTATCGACTTTAGTATTCATACTAGATATAAAATTATCTTTAGTAGTATCTAATTCAACTATCTTTTCATCAACTTCACTTACTTTATTTTCAAATATATTTTGTCTAGAAGTTTCATTTTTTTCTCTAGCTTTTTCATTAGCTTTTCTAGTATTTTCATTAGATATTCTTTCTACTTCATTAGCTACTCTTCTATCTTCTTGAGATTTTCTATCTAATTCATTAGATTTTCTTTCATCTTCTTTAACTTTTGCAGTATTAGTATAGTTTTCAAAGTTATTAGCATTAGCTTCTGCATCAGCTATAAAAGAGTTATATCTATTTTGCCTCTGAGTTTCAGCTTCTACCCTTTTAGCTTCATTAGTTTGCCTAGTTGTTTCATTAGCTTTTCTTGTATTTTCATTATTAACTCTAGTATTTTCTGCTGATACTCTAGCTTGTTCTGTAGTTCTTCTTTTAGCTTCTTCATTAACTCTATTAGTTTCAGCTTGAACTCTTAGTGCTTCTGCTTCTTTATGTGCATTAGCTTCTAATCTTCTACGTTCTTCATCTTCTGTCATAAAGTTGTAATTAGCATTTCTTTCTTCTTCTGCTAATTTTCTTTTATTCTCTTCTTCAACTCTCTTAGCTTCTTCATCTATTCTGTTAGTTTCATTAGCTAATCTTATACTTTCATTTTGTTTTCTTATATTCTCATTGCTTTCTCTTGTAGCGTCATACTTTGAACGATCTGCTTCCTCGTGTTGTCTAATAAGTTCAGCTTCTACTCTCTTAGCTTCTTCTATTTTTCTATTTTCTTCTGATAGTATTCTTTCAGCTTCATTTACTATTCTTTGTTCTTCTGATATTTCTATAGTTGATAATCTACTTAACATATCAGTTAATAAAGTAAATTCTTCTGAAGTTTCTACAGTATCATTTAACAAGCTAAATATTTTATCTTCTTCAACTTCATAGCTTATAACATCAGTAACAACTCTTTCATCTTCTAATATAAGCATAGCTTGTGCAGCATAAGTTCCTATTTCATCTTTCATAGAAGGCTTTAAATCTGCATATACAAGACCATTTTTAACTTCTACAAATTGACTAGCAACTTTCCCCGAAGGCTTTATTGCTGCTAATACTACTATAGCTTTTTCAACATCAACTAAATTGCCACCGTTAGTTATTCGCATAAAAAAATCAGATGTATTATTGTCAAACTGATTAAATTTCATAATCGAGTTATTACATCTGAACTGTAAATCTAATTTTAAATTGTATTTTCTATTCATTTATACACCTACTTTCTGAAAAGTATTAAAATCTTCCGGATATAAAATATATGCTAAACTTTGCATATCACCTCTTAAAACTGCTCGTAGTTCTTCTTTTAGACTCTCATTTTCGGCTTCTAAAATGGATATTTTACCTTGCATTATTTCTATTTCAGTTGCTGGAATATCTCCGAATATAGGCTCTTGAGTTTCTACATTCACACTAACAACCTGCTTCCCTTTTGGTATTTCAATTTCTAAATATGGAACTCCATTTGGAACTTTATAAAAACCTGTTACAGGACTAGATATTATAGTTCCATTTAAATCGTAAATTATTAATGTTTTACTCATATTTTTTCTCCTTTTTATTCATATGCATACCAAGTTATTTCACCTTTGAAATAAACTGTATAATCTGTGTTATTAGATACTGTAAATTTAAAAGAACTACTGCTTATAGAGTCAAAGTAAGCATGAAGTCGGATATGTGTAGGTATTAGTACTTTATTACCGGAACCCATATTAAAATTACTAACTATATTTGCTTTATATTTTGTGCTGGTACTATAAGTAGTATATACTTCGGGAAACGACACTATAACCATAGAAGGAGTAAAACTCAATGATGTTGTAACTGTAACACTATAAGATGAAGAATTAAACGAGAATGCATCTATTTTACCACTAGCCCATTTTTTACCTAAAGTTATACTATTTATCTTATTTTTTAAACTATCAAAACTTTCAGTTCCGCTTGCACTAACACCTTTACTCGTTATTGCAGATGCTATATTGTTCTTTTTTGTCTGCAAATTTGTATTTATATTATTAAACTCATCTATAACTTGCTTCAAACTAGCATTATTACTTAAAGTCAATTCAATCACTTCCTTTCGCCAGTTAAAAAATTAAAGTTTAGATAATAAAGAATTTGCTATTTCTATGCCTCTAACTATTTGTCCGTTTAATTCAGCTTGTAATCCTAAAATACTTGTTTTGTTTGCTGTTATAGCATCTTCTACAGTATTTCCATCACTCATAGTAACCTTACTAGCAACTAAATCTAAATTATTAACTTTGTTTTCCAACTCTAATATTCTATCAGCTAATGCTCCTGCTACATCTCCACTTAATATATCTTTTATAGTCTGAAACCAAGTATTAAAGTCTATTCCCCATTGTGTAGTTGCAGTTTCTATCCAGCCTTTAACATCTTGCCCTCTTTCATCTATGTAACCTTGTAGTTTTCTATATAATTCTGACGTTTCAATTTCTTTTACTGTTTGTGTAACTATGCCACATACATTTTCATCTAATCTAGTATCAGTTATTTTGCTTTGTTGTATAGATATAACACCATTTTCTACTAATATGTCAGCTACAGATAATTCATAAGCATTTACATTTCTTTCAAGCGCGGGAGGCGTTGGATTAGTTGCAAAAGTACCTTTCTTAACATAAGCTTTTATTTCTCTATTTACAAAATCACATTTTAATACAACTCTATCAATTCGTTTTAAAGTAGCATCTGCATACTCTACAGTTAGAGTTAAATTATCTGTATTATGATACATATATCCATTTATCCAAGCAAACCCAGCAGATAAGTTTATAGTCATATCACCATTAGAAGTTACTAATAAGCTGTTTGAAGGATTAGGAAAAACTCCATTACCTATAAAAGTGCTAAAGTATTCTGCAAAATCACTAGATTTATATTTTCTATCTCCATTTAATGAAGTAAAAAATGAACTTTTTTCTGCCATGTTATCACCTCATTTTTCTTTTTATTTTTTCAATTAAAGTAGGAAGATTATTTCCTATTTCTATATCTATATTTAAACCTTCACTATCATAAGTTTCCGTTATTGATATTATTCTTTCATTAAGCATTAATCCCCATTTTTTATTAATAATACTAACTTTATCCCCTAAATCAAAATCAACTCTATAAGCTAAAGAATTTACATTGGTTAAAGTACAATCAAAAGTTTCAACTTTAGTACATTCATATAATTTTTCATTTCCTCTAACTTCTAAGAGTTTATTATATTCTTCAATAGGAATAGATACTTCATTTTCGCCTTGTTGTTTTGTATCAGAAATATCCCTTGCATCTACAAATAACTCATATCTATCTAAGCCTTTATTTTCAATGCCTAATGATATTATTTTTCTTTCAGCATCTTCACCTGCTCCAGCGACTAAAACCATATTCCTATAGTTATTATCACTATCTATATACTTTTGATTAGATATATTTTCAAACTCTGCACTAAATATAGCTTTAGAATTTGTATCTTGATTAACAGTTCTATCTAATCCTTTGTATACTTCAAATATATATTGCTTATCATTTAGATCTAGGTCTATCTTGCAACCTAACTCATTAGCTTTTGAGATTGTTTCAATTTCGTCTAATAGTTGTTTGTAATGACTTGAAAAATTGATAATATCACCTAAGTTATTATTAATACCTTGAATGATATTATCAATTTTTCTATTAGTTTCTACAGGGTTTATACAATGTCTATCAACATAATTTCTTATAACAGTTTCAGCATTCCCTTCTTCAACTTCTTTATATAAAGTTATTCTTCTATCTAACCATTGAGTTAAAGAGTAGCCACTAACTACTAATATCTCAACACCCTCTTCATTTTCTTCAAGTTCTCTATGATCTATATACATAGCTTCTTTTGTATTATCATTCTTAAGAAGTATGTTACCTTTTTTAAGTAGTTCAAACTGTTCAAAAGTAGGTATTATTTGCATAGAGAAAATACCAGATTTATAATAATTCCTTTTCCACATTAAACATTCATAATTATCAATAATTCCTAATACTGTAAAGTTTCTATCTAGTACGTATAATTGCATATTATCACACTCCTAAGTAATAGTTAGTGTAATATATGTACACTTCTAATTGTTCAATCATAGTATCAGAATCATATCGAATTACATTATCACCTATATCAAGCCATATGAATGTTGAATTAATATCTAAATCATTAAAAATATTTTTAGTTATACCATTTAAATAACTCTCTACACGTTTATTTCCATGATGTGTAGTAACAGTTATTTCTTCTCCTTCTTGCATAGTATAATTAAGCTTAATGAATTCTTTTGTGTAAACATTATATATTGAAGGATTTTCAATAACAGTTCTAGCTTTAAATACTACCTTAATAGGAGTTTGTGCGTCTCCTTCATTAAATATATTTGTAACTATAGAGTTATTTTTTATAGATAATTCTTTGCCTTCTTCTTCTATTTCTAAGTCAAAGAAAAAATTACCTATATCATTACCAAAATCAACTCTATTTTCATTAATATCTTCAAAGTAAGGTAATGGCATAGCTAATTGAATTTGGAAGCTTACAAGTTCATTTAATCCTTCATAATCATCTTCAAACAAAGGTGCTTGTATAACTCTTAAATTACTAGCACCTCTCAAATATCCTGAGTCTATATATATTTTCATATGACCTTTTAGCTTAGGATTAAAAGCATTATACAACTTTCTTTTCAATATATGCCTTTGTTGCTCATTATCAACTTCTAAATAACAATTTAAAGTTAATATTCTATCTTTTAGAATAGTTTTAAATATATTTATACCATCTTGATATGCATTTTTAGAACTTACTATATCAGATTCTAGTCCACCAAAACCTTCTGGTTTAAATAAAAAAAGAGGCCCATCTCGATTTAACTCAATAGATATACCTCTTTCATTTTCATATATTATTTTATTTATCAAGCTAGTACCTCCTTTCTAAAAGCCTAACTGCATAGCTAATCTTCTCATTTGTATTTCATCTTGCCTTTTTAACTCTCTTATACTTGCAGGCTTAGGGCTATTATATGTATTATTTATAACAACACTATTACTAGAAGATCTTTTAGTATCATTGCCTTTAATTAAATCTTTGTTTACTAGATTACTAACTCCAGCAATACTATCTGCAATTGAAGCTTTAGCAATATTATCCGAGTAAACTAATCTCTTAGCCATATCCATAGTATTACTTCTCATAGAATAGGTATCTATCGGTGCTTCAATATACGCTACTTCAATACTTTTCTTAAATGGATTTACCTTATCTATTACACTACTAGCTGCATTTTTTACAGAACTTATTGCACTTGATACACTAGATATTGCACTAGATATCCCACTTAATATTCCATCTATAACACCTTTAGCTGCTATAAATGGAGCTGTTAATAAATCTTTTAAACCACTCCATACAGTAGAAATTACATTTTTAACTACATTTACACCTGTTGATATAACTGACTTAATACCATTCCATGCAGTAGAAGTTGTTGTTTTTACATTATCCCATATTGTGCTAATAGTAGTTTTTATAGTATTAAATACGCTTGATATAGTACTACTTATAGCATTTACAACCGATGAAATTAGAGACTTAATGCCATTCCATATAGTAGATGTAATAGATTTAATACCGCTCCATATAGAAGTGACAGTACTTTTAATGCCATTACATACACTTTCTATTATTGATTTAATTCCATTCCAAACTGTAGATGCTAGTTGTTTAAGTAAGTTCCAACAAGTAGTTAAAAATGCTTGTATTCCTGTCCATGTAGCGGTTAAAAATGCTTTAATAGTATTAGTTACAGTTTCTATTATAGGTTTTATATTATTTTGCCAAATTTCTATACATTTAACTTTTATTTCATCCCAATTTTTATACAATAATACTCCTATAGCTATTAGTGCAGTTATTGCAGCTATTGTTAAACCGATTGGTCCTGTTAGAAATGCTATTGCAGTAGCTAATAATCCTGCACCTGCTCCCCCTGCACTAAAGAAAGTTACTAAAGCACTTATAGAAGTTGATAATTTAACTATAAATATAATTACATTTCCAATTATCAATAGTAATGGACCTAATATAGCTAAAAAACCACCTACCCCAATTATTACATTTTGGATAGCTGGATTAAGATTATTAAACCAAGTAAATATATTAGTTATTCCTTCGACTAAGTTTTGAAATATGGGTATAAGCCTTTGACCTATAGTTATTAAAAGCCCTTCAAAAGCTGACTTCATATTATCTATAGCACCCTGCAAGTTATTTTGCATAGTATTATACATTTCGCTTGCAGCACCGTCAGACTTTCTTATACCATCCTCAAATTCTCTTATTTTAGGTACACCAGCTTCAAAAGCCATATTAACACCTTTTAAAGCTTCTGTTCCCCATATAGAAGATAAAGCCATATCTCTTTCAGCTTGTGTCATTCCTTCTGTAGCTTTTTGAACGTCTGCTAATATATCGGTCATATCTCTATAGTTTCCATTTGTATCAACTATTGCTACATTTGTATCACCTATAGCTATTGCTCCATCTTTGGCATTTTTCTTCATATCTCTAAACATAGCATTTAGAGTTGTCCCTGCTGAACTTCCTTTAAGTCCCTGGTCGGCAAAAGTCCCCAATAATGCAGTTGTATCTGCTAAATCATAACCCATAGCATTGGCAGAAGCACCACAATATTTTAAAGCTTCTCCTAATTGTTGAACATCTGTATTTGAGTTAGCTTGTGCATAGGCTAACATATCTGTCATTTTAGTTGCTTCATTTGCTTGCATACCAAACATTGACATAGTATCTGTGACAATATCTGTAGTTTGAGCTAAGTCCATACCAGCAGCACCTGCTAATTTTAATGAAGGCTCAAGTCCAGCTGCCATTTGTTGTGCATCCCAACCTGCTAACAATTATGTTACCGTAAGTGTTCTTTTAATCACCTACTTCTATACATTTCTATATAGTTCAGACTATATCTTCATCTCCAACATTACTTGGTAAGATGTTCGGTACTCGTGTCCGTATTATTGCCTGTCATGGCTCAACGATTAGTCGTTACACCTTCTACTTACTTTTATTGACTTTCAGTAGCTTGGCTCGGTGTTATCATATTTAATCTGTTTAATTTTAAGCATAATAAAACACCCTATTAGGGTTTTTGTTGTTTTTTAGTATATATAAACTCATTTAATTGTATTTCGTTATTATTTTTATATCCATATGTATCGTGGAAATCTTTATGACAAGTTTTGCACAATGTAATTCCATTATTAACATTAGTTCTTAAGTATTCATTTTCCATATAGTTAATTATATGATGTGCATTTAAATTTCCACCTTGATTATCACCACAAGCTTGGCAAGTATAATTATCTCTATTAAATACAGACTTTCTCCATAAGTAGTAGTCATTGCTTTTTCTCTGAGTTATTCGATCTTCTTCTGTCAAATTCGGATTATAACTAGGACTATTTTCACCACTATATTTAAGACTATATCCTTTTCTAGCACATTCTTTTGAACAATATATATCTTTTGTATATTTCAATCTAGATTCCCAAACTTTAACTACTTTATTACACATAGAACAATTTACCTCTATTTCTTTACTTCGTCCTTTTTGTCTATGATGATCTTCATAACACTCTCTTGAACAAAACACATGATTTCCTCTATTAGCAGATTTAATTCTTTCAAATGTTTTACCACATTGCTCACATATAAATTTACCCCTATCGTAGTTTGGGTTATTTTCTCCTTTGAAAAATTGACCTATATTTTTTTTGTAGCATTCATTTGAGCAGAATATATATTTTTGTTCTTTTATTTTACTTGGAATAACATCTATTTCTTCTCCACAACCATCACAATTATATTTCACTCTATCGTAGTTGGGATTATTTTCACCAGCCATTAACACTTTTAAATGCTCTGTTCTACAGTCTTGATTACAATAATTATATGTATTTTTTTCATATAATGACTTAACAACCTCTATATCCTTTAAGCAATAACTACATTTAGTTTCTATTCTATCTCTTCTAACTATTCCTTGACATTCTTTGCTACAAAATCTAGTCCCTTTAGTCTGTGTAGTAAATTCTTTTTTACACACTTCACAGCTTTTAGAATAAGTCGTTCTCTGTTTTCTCCTACACACTTTGCATTTATTTTCATAACCATCTTTTACCTGTTTTGATTTAGTAAAATTAGATATTTCTAAATTTTTACCACAAGATTTACATACTTTATGAGTTATCATATTAAATTACCTCCTACAGTAATTTCCCTAATATACAAAAAGACAGAAGATACTTAGGATTGTATCGTTCGGGAGCTACCCTATCTGTCCAAATACTATAATACCTTAATTATACTTAAAATCCAACATATTAAACTTAGATTTTCACCGAATTCACCGAATTTATTCTTCTAATCATTTCTGATTAGCTGACCTTAGTTACAAAGCCATATACGAAAGAGCTTCCGCACTTTCAGTTGCACTATATTTAGTGCTAGCACCCATTTCTCTAGCTTTATCTTCAAGCATTTTTAAATCATCACCAGTTGCTCCACTTAAAGCAGATACTTTACTCATACCAGCTTCAAAATCACTAGCAGTTTTTATTGCTCCTGCTCCTAAAGCTAATAAAGGTAATGATACCGCAGTAGTTATTGTACTTCCTACTGTCTTTAAAGAACTTCCTAAAGCTTCAAATCTAGTCCCTGCATTATTACTCTGATTTGTAAATTCACTTAAAGTTGATTGTGCATCTTTTAAGCCTGCCTTAAATTTACTTGCATCCAAATCAAGATAACCAACAGCAGTACCAACATTTACACTCATATACTACCTCCTTTCTTTTCTTAGCTTTTCAGCTAATTGAAGGTTAATATTTCTTTTCTCTTCCTTTGTTTTCTGTTCTTCTCTCCATTTTGGCTTTTTCTCTTGCTCTAATTGACTAATTATATAATCACAAGCTTCATCAAAGCAAAATGCAGTATATTCATCATATATCCTAGCAATTTCAGAAGGTAGTTTTTTAAATCTTATAGATTGGTTTAGTATTCTAATTATTTGCTTGCTGGTTACGAAAGTTTTCTAAAGATTTTACTCCACCTTGAGAATACATTAATATTGCCATTAATTGATTTTCTGTTAGTTCTACATTAGCTTTTTTAATATCTTTATAGCTTGGTTTAACTAAAGAAGCTTCTGCTAATACTTCCATCATTCCTACTAATTCTTTTAATGTCTTTATATCCTCTGACGCTTTTCCCATTACTTGCCCGGTTTTACCGTTAAACATTTCAGTAGCAACAGATAATAAAGTATTAGGTATTTTACCGCTTGTCATTAGTTGCATCATATTAGGTTTTTTAATTTCTACTACAAAAGGAGTTCCATCTTCAAAACTTGGTAGCTCAACTATTTCTGTTTGTTTTATTGCTTGTAATTGTTCTAAACTTGTTATTTGCATAACTACCTCCTAAAATTTCTAAAATATATAATAAAAAGGACTAAGGATGTACCTTAGCCCATTAATCTTTTTTATTCTTCTATTTGTTCTTCTACTTCTAAAGCAGGATGTTTAAAAGCAACAACACCTACTGGTAATTCACTAACTAACTCAACTGTATATAGCGAAGTATTTAAAGCTGGTCTTGATTTTATTGTGTATTCATTAGCATAATATTCTCCATCTTTAAAGTTAGGAGAAATAAAAGATCCTTTACAATTAGGGAAAGTATATTTTAAATAATCCCCTGTTGGTCCATCATCACCAACTATTTCTACATAACATATAAAATCAAATGATTTTGTGTTTGGCAATGCCCCAACATTAGGAGCAGTGTATTTTTTAAATGTTCCTGTGCTAACTTCTGTCTTTGTAACAGTACCACCTTGTACATCTGCTAATAAGTCCGGAGTAAAGACGTTATCTTTACATATTATATCATGTCCTAATACCATATCTGGAGTCTGCTTACTAGCAACTAGCTTCGATTTTATTTTAAGAGTTTTTTGCTCTCCCTCTTCTATAACTGGCTCACACGATATTTCATCCGCAGTAGCAAAACTATGAGTAGTTCCGCCTTGTACTTTTATCTGTGTCATAACTACATCACATAATGCAAATTGTTCTATCGACATCCTATGCACCTTCTTTCGTTTTTATTTTCTTGTATGTAAATGAGGTTGTATAAGCTTTTTTATAATCATCAATAATCGTTGGCGCAGGATCCATAACTCTTCTTACTCTACTCATATATTTCATAGTGTTAAGTATACGTTTCTTATAAGTTGCTAACTCTGAATACTTACCTATAGGATAATATATAAGTAATTCAACCACATCATTTACTAATGATTTACCAACAACCTCACTTACTCCATTTTCTTTTACAACAATATAAGGATTTGAGCATATTCCTTCATGTTGGCCAATAGAATACACATCAAACCCATTATTTTTTAAATGTTTATATATTTGTGCAAACATAATTTACACCTACTTTAATATCTTGTTTAATCCTCTGATAGCTTGAGGACTTATTATATCTATAGTTGGTTTTATAATAGCATATTTTTTTTCATTACAAAATTCTAAATAAATACCATAATGAACTCCATGTGATAACTCTACTCTAGCAACATCTCCAACCCACTTCCAAGAACTATTTAAACTTTGTTTAGCCCTTCCAGTTCTATCAACCCAGGGTTTATTGCTTTTTGCATGAGTTTCCATTTTTTTAGCAACTGTATCTGCATATAACCCAAGTGCTGCTCTAGTTTTAATTTCTCTTTCAGTTATTCCTTTTATAAGCTTACTAGCGTCAAATTTAAAACTCATACTAACGCCTCTCGACTAACATATCAAAGTAAATATTTAACCTATTTGGGTTACCTAAATCTTTTATAATATATTTAACATCATCAAGTAAGAAATAATCATTTTCTTTTATCTTAACAGTATCTTCATCATAGATAACCATTAAAAACATCTGCTTACTTCTTTTTACTTGCCCCTTATCAGTAGTAATAGCACTAATTTGAGTATTACCTTCATGGTAAAAGCCTTTTACACTACATACAAGATCTTTTCCGTTAGGTTCTTCGAATTCATTTTTAGCATCTCTATAAATATCAACATAAGTTGGGAATTTGTCTATTACTTTCTGTATTTTAGGTTTTATCTTATTAGCTATCATAATACAAAGCTCCTTTTCTTAGGTTTATACAGTTTAGCTAATCCAAGCCAATATTCTCTATTATTGGCTAAGGTAAGCCCTCCAGGGAGCGTGATGCTATCATCTTCTGCTTTTAACAAAAGGCATTCGTAAGTAGTTTTATTTAAGTCATTATTGTTTAAAGAAAAATAATAATGTAACTCTTCATCAGTAAAAAAGGGGGAAGATTCCTCCCTTAGTCTTAGTTTAAGTTCTTGAATTTCTTCCATAATGCACCTACTTTAATATTTCTATTATCTCAGCTTTCTTTAACTTAGAATACCCTTCTATACCTTTTTCTTTAGCTAATTCTTTAAGCTCTGATACAGTCATATAGTCATAATCAAATTCATCCATGTTGGTAATTTCATTTTTTTCATCGTCGATTTCATCATTTAGAATTTCCCCTAAGTCTTTACTTAGGGTTTTAACTGGGATTATTTACATTAGCTATGATTATTTCATCCGCTCTTTCGAATGAAGGTAATCCTATTAAAGATACTTTTGTCTTAACATTAACTGGATCTGTTTCTTTAGTAGTAGTTATAGCTATACCTAAATTAACTATGTTTACTTCTGCACCAGTAGCCCCACTCATTAAATCTGATTCCTCTGGAGTAGTTCCTAACCATGTATTCCCTAAATTTCCATCAGGTAATAACGTAAATACATCATCCTTAAAGTAATTAGATACTACACCAGCTTCTGATTTATATTTTTTAGAATTTATAGCAACTCTTAAATTTAATTTGTCTAATAAATAATTCTCTAGCATTGTATTAGTTATAGTTACATTACCTTGACCTAATGCTTTTAACTCTCCTTGCACATTTTGATTATTTAAAAGGTATCCCCAAGTTTTTCTAGTGCATATAGCTCTTGTTGGTCTTGAACCAGTTCTATTTTCTGCATCATCCATCCACTTTAATATATCTTCCACTGGATTAGAATCTGCTTTAGTCCAATCTGTAGATACTTTCTGTTCATCCGCTAAGTTATAGTCATAATCCATCGGCTTATCAACTCCATCTATTCCTTTAGCCATTATAGCTATCTTACCTTCTGATAATAATTGCATTCTCATTCTTTCTAATTGAACCAATGCACCTTCTAAAAGAGTAGTCACATCGTCGAATATATTTCTAGTTACTAAATCTATATATGGTTGATTAGCTGGGTTTCCTAATAATTTATTTAATTCTTGCCTATCACTTTCTTTAACTAACATAGCTTCTTTGAAGAAAGGCATTTCTGTTTGAACATCAGAAAATCCTATTCTATCTCTTAACTCTGCTTTAGTATCAAACCCACTTGATTTTAAAGCTACTGGCATACCCTTAGAACCTTTTATCCATTTTAAATCTAACCCTAACTTTTTATTTAATGGGAATAGTGTTTCTCCTAAATATGGAGATCTTTCTTTTTGCATGGCATTGTAATAAACACCTATCTCTTTTGCTTTTACTATATCGTATATTGTTGACATATTTAATTCCTCCTTAAATTATATAAATTTTATCATTTGTAAAGCTGTTATTGCAGCAGCATCTGGTTCAGTCGGTAATTTAGATTTATCTATAAATCCATGTATAACTAATGAACCTGTTGAATCTCCATCAGTAACATCTACATCATATAAAACAACACCTTTAGCAGTTGCTCCATTTTCAGGCAATATAGTTCCTGCTTTAACTATTTTTTTACCATCTACCGTAGTTGAATTAGCTTGTGTTAATACTATCGCCTCAGCTACAAAATGATCGTACTTTAATATTTCTTTCCTATTTGCGTATTCAGTAACTCTTATTTTTCCCATTATTTACTACCTCCAAAATAATCATAATTTGAGTTTGTTTCTGTTGAATGCTTAGCTAACCTTTCTCCCAAGCTTTCTGTTGCTTCACCTTTCCTCCCAAGATTACGATTAAAGTTGCCTAATCCACCTGAGTTACTTGGTGTTGATTCTTCAAACCATTCTGAGTAAGTTTCAGATAAAGTTTTAAACTGTTCGTCTAGACCTTCAATGGTCCCATCTTCTTTGATAGTTAATTTTTCTCTATCAAATTGTGTTTCAAGAAGCTTCTTATATCTATCATCAACCTTTGCTAGCTTAGAGTTGATTGCATTATTTAAAGTTAAGTTTCTTATCTTAACCTCACTATCTTTTTTCAGAGTCTCTATTGTAGTCTCATGATCTTTAATAGTTTGTTGTAAAGTTTCATTGTCTTTGTTATTCTTTTTTAAATTTTCAATAGTTGTGTTAGCAGTATTTAACTGACCTACTAAATCATCCTTTTGAGTTTTCAACTTAGAGTATCTTTCATCTATATTTTCTAATGAAGTTTCATAAACTTTATTTTCCTTCATAGATGCAGTTATTTTGTTTATCTGCTCATCCGATAAACCTTGTGCTTTCAATATTTCCATTAATTTCATAATATCCTCCTACGCTTTTTACGTGTTTGCATCACTTAGAGTTTTTTTCTATTTGTTCTTTTACATCTACAATAAGAAAATAAAAAGATAATAAAAGGTCGGTTATAGCATTGCTAATTCCGACTTTCTCCTTGTACAACTTGGTACATGAGCATAAAAAAAAGAACTTATAAAAAGTCCTCTCCATAATCTTTAAACCATTTATCTAATTTTATGTTTTGTTCTCCATCTATCCAGCTTCTAAGCTCTGTTCCTATTTCTTCTAATGACATAGGTATTTCTGGAACTGTAGTACATAATCCATTCGGTCACGGGTGGTCAAGGGGTAAATCCTTGACCATAAACACCTCCCCGTCTCTATCACTGCATATCGGACATGTTCTACCATGAATATTAGAACTAATCCACCTAATACCTTCTACATAAGGATTTTTCTCACAACTTCTTTTCTGTGCTTGTTGGAATGCATGATTAACTGCAGTTCTAGCTAATCTTTGAGCATTATAATCAACCTTTTTATTAGTACGAGGATACACTTTCGACCATTCCCAGTCCTTGACTGCATCAGGATTAACATACCTTTCTAAATCCTTAGCTATTTCATATGTACTTTTCTTATTAGCAATACCTTCTGCAATAATATAATCAATATCTTTATTAAACTTCTTAGTATATTCCCAAATACGCTCACTAAGTCCTTTACGGTCCTTGTACGCTTTACCGAATAATATTTCATTCATTGCATCTTTAGGTATCTTAGAAAACATACTTGAAAAAGTATCCTTCATATTCAAGTTGTACTGACTATTAATAGACATAAAAAAATCTAGCTGTACATTATTAGCTAGTTCCGATGATTTTTCTATATTCTTTTTAATAATCTTTCCAACTTGACTATGAATAGTCCTAATTTCTTTTTTTAGTTCCTTTTTAAGCTCTTCTAAATATCTTTCTGATAAAGTATTAGGATTAACTTTAGAAAGCTTTTTAGATACATTTAAATACATATCATTGTATATCTGTTTTATCTGTTTTTCTTGTTTCTTAGCTAACTTAAGTTTTTTATTTTGAGCTTCTTCACATAACTTAAGATAATCTTTAGATGCCATTACTTAATAACCTTTATCCCATATTGTTTAGCACATTCATATTCTATCTTACAACCTCTGTATTTGTGCCATTCTCCTATAAATAAAGCTATATCTGCATCCGCTAACAATTCTAAAGACTTAGCTAAATATTTTAAAGGTATACATCCTTCGGCTGGATTATAATCTTCAAAATAACTATCTATTATTTCAATATCTTGTCCCATACACTCTAAATCGTTTTTAATGCACTTTATAGCTTCATATCTTTCTTTTAATATTTCCTCTTCTGTTTTATCATTCATTGGTTGGCTTATAAAAATTTTTAATCTACTCATAATTATTCTCCATCCTCGAAGTTAGTTTCAAATTGACTATAACTATCTTCTAACATCTGTTTTTCTAGTTGTATTTGTTTTAACTCTTCATATGCTACATCACCTGGTACATTATGCCACTTTTCTATATACTTTTTTCTACTCATTACTTGTGTATTTACTTGTTGCATATCATTTGCCATTTCCTCATATTCATCGCTTGGTAATGGATATTGATTTTGCACTATTATTTCTACATCTTCAATATCTATATTAGGTAAATCACCTATTTTATATATTCTAGACATTTCTATAATAGCTTCTACCATCCATTCAAGCATTGGTATCCATGAAGTCATCTTTTCCTCTATGCACGAAGTGAATTGTTGATATATAGCTTTTATAGCTTTAGCACTTGTAAGAGATTTTAAATCATCTGTATTAAGTTTCGGTATAGATAAACTATCATACATATCAGTTAATATTCTATCTAATGCATTCTCTATTCTTTGATCATATGCAAAATCAGAACCTATAGTATTTACTTCTGCTTTATCACCCTCACCTGCTTGTTTATCTTTTTCTAAATTCCAAACAGATCCAGCTTTATAACTTATCTTCGGCTTGCCATCATCCTCCATTATAGAGTCATCATCAACATTAAGCATATATATAATCCTGTTCATACCTTTTATAATAGTATCTATATCTTCGCTAGTAAGTTGGTTATATGCCTTTTGATTCTCTATTAATGGTTTTACATCTGATTTTCCTTTTGTATCTCCTGTTAAAGCATCATTCATTATCACATAGCATGGTATAAAAGGTAATTTGGTATTTTCATTATCTTTTATAATTTTTATTACCTTGCCGGTTCCATCATATATTGCTTCATCTACATAACAATAATCTTTACTCATATAATACTTTTGCTTCCAAAATCGTTGATTTTCTCTAGATATATTTTCTTCTAACTGATAACAAAATATAATTTGTTCTAATTCTTTGACATTATCTATCTTAGGAATATGTACAAATTCTAAAGAAGGAATAAAAGCTATTTCAATCTTATTAGTGACTTTATTAGCAACTAGCTTAAGAGCTATTCTTTTACCAATTAGAAAATCTTTAGTAGCTTTTATAATATCATTGTTAAAAAGGTTATTTTTCAATGTCCGCTTTAGATATTTATTAAGCTTTTTTTCTACTTCTTCATTACCTTCAACATTAATATTAAAATAAGGAGGTTTAGAAAACATAAATCTAGCTTCTTCATCTATTAACTTTTTAATATAATTAGTATCTTTTTCTGTAGCCACATAATCAGTAGCACTTTTAATCCAATCCAGTTCTTCGCCTTCATAATACTTGTAGTAATTAATTATTTCATTCATTTCTTCAAGTCTGTCTTTAGGAAATAATCCTTGGAGCTCCATATTTATAATATTATTTGCAGCTATTATATTCATACCATCACCTCCTATCTATTTAATGTCCTTTTAGATTTACCTTTATTTCCTACGATAGTCATACAATAGTATCTTATCTGGTCCATACTATGGTCATGTTCTTTAACTGGTTTATCTTCACCTTTTTTACAAGCTTCATCATCCCAGATATAAGAGCTAAATTCTTTAAATGTATCATAACAGCTTTCATCAAAGAATATTTTTAATTCAGTTAATAAACTAGCTACTAATCTTATTCCATCAAGTACACTATTCTTAGCTTTAATAACTTTAAATCCATCTTTAATTAGTTGAGCTTTAAATGATGCAGCTGATGGATCTAGTATTACATATTTAATTTTATAATCTTTAGTAAATTCTTTTAAATCTTTCGAATATTCTAAGTCTGTCTTTTGTACTCCTGTTGTCCTGCCACTATAATAATACTCTTTTATCATAACGTGCTTATTATCCAATGTTTTCCCCCATAAACCAAATGAAGTAGGGTTTTGTGTACCATAGTCGCAAGATACATAGTATTCTTTATATTGATAATCAGAAGCTTTAACAACGTGCTTTTCTTTATCAAACATCGAATATATAATACCTTCTGCAACTACCCATAGACCTAATATATAACGTTTATAAAATATTCCAGAATACATACCTGCGTATCTTTTCTTAATCTTTTCTGATAATGATAAGTTATCATCCATAGTAAAATGCAAGTATAGTATATTCTTTTCTTCTTGCTTATCTATCCAGTTAGTTTTAAACCAGTGATATGGTCCATCTGGGTTACAGTTAAACCAAAACTTTGAACCATCAACAGAACAACGTCCTGTAGCTTGGTTAACAAACGATTCCGGCATAAGCGCAACTTCATCAAAGAAACATCCTGCTAATGTTATACCTTGTATTAAATCTTGTGACCTTTCGTCTTTCCCTCCGAAGATATAAAAATAGTTAGTAACATCACCTTTACTAACTACCATGAGATTATCTGCTCTTTTATCTTCAACTTTATATCCTCTAGATTTAAGCATAAGCTTTAGCCAAAACAAAACATTACGCCTAAATGATCCTATTGTCTTACCACACATACCAAAACTTCGACCATTAAATTTACTCATAGCCCATATAGAGTATGATAATGACATTGATATAGTTTTACCACTTCTTATAGCTCCATCTGCTATAATTCCATCTTTATCACTTACAGGACTATTTGGTAACCACCATGTTAGAACTTTCTTTTGTTTCTTAGAAAATGGACTAAATTTTATAGTAGCTTTTTTTACTGTGTTACCTCTAGATGATTTCATTTTTTCTACTTTATCTTTAAGTTTTTTTATTCTATCCTTAATCATCCCAAGCATCACCTACTTGATACTCTAAAGCTTCCATAAATCCATCATCTTCAACTTCCTCATCTTGTCCACCTTGCTTCATTATTTCAAGTTCAAGCTTCATTACAGTCAATTCTAACTTTTGTTCATCCATTTCAAACTTATGTAATGTATCTATTGCCTTTTGCTTTTTATCTTGAACTCTAGTTAAAGCTTCTTCTATATTTTGTATCTTATTCAATTTGCTTTCGTAGTTTACTAAGCTAACTTCTGAATCTCCTTGAGTACCATGAGTTTCAGTATCTATTACAACTTCTTTAGATTTTTTTAAATCATCTATTCTTTTTAACATTCTTCTCTCTCTAACTGTAAGAAGCTGAATCTCTTGTTCTAATAACTTTCTTTTTTCCAACTCAATACTTTTTATTAGATTAAGTTCATCTTTCTCTAATGTATCAAAGAATATATTTTCAAATTCTCCAGTTGTTACTGCATTCTTATTGCCAGGAGGTCCAGTAGCATTTTTATTTCCTATAGGAGCACCTTTCTTTTTCTTGGTTGCAACTTTTTCTTTAGGGTTGCAACCTTTTTGTTTCCAATATCTACTTGCCCATGATTTTACTGTTGATATACTAACTTTATGTTTTTCAGCTATTTCCTTGTATTTCATACCTTTTTTATAATCTTCATATGCTAACTTTGCATTTTCATTCATACCACCACCTCGTTTATTTGTCGTTTTGGAAAATAAAAAAGAACCCTATTTCTAGAGTTCCATTAATTTAAGTTAAATCTAATATTACACTTTTAAAAAGTGCTAACTCTTTTAAATCAACAGTCGATTTAACTTTTGCATTTTTTAATATTAATTTACTATCTCTACTTTTACATATGACAGCTATTTCTTTTAAAGCTAAAGTAGTGTACTCATTAGCATCAAGTATAACACTTCCTCCAACGGTAACTATATCTTTTATAGATGCAACTGATTTTCTCATTTATCTACCACCTCCATAAAACATATAATTCTATTTAATTCGATAATTTCCTTCTTTTTTCTTATATTTTTCAAACTTAGGTTTCTTCTTCATT
>OLOQ01001166.1_pt1 | contig 26444 bp, 19 predicted proteins | sample 1673101 | NCBI WGS metagenome assembly OLOQ01 (sample SAMEA3136754, study PRJEB25190) | human gut metagenome | biome: human gut; feature: human-associated habitat; material: faeces | place: Austria | collected 2013 | reverse complement strand
GTTCCTCCATCTGGACAGTATAATCACCTTTGTACCAGCCCGCCGGGGCAGAGTAGCTTTCGGGGAACACCTTGCGGTTTTCCAGATAGGCAATCACATCCTCTTTCTTGATTTTGTAGCAGCGGGTTTTCCTGCCTGTATACTCGCAGGGGATTTTCCCGCTTTGGAGCAGGTACAAGGCGGTAGATTTGCTGATGTGGCAAATGCGATACAGCTGATCCTTCGTGATCATATCGGGAACGGCATCCCAGTTGATTGCGTTTTCTTTCATGACAATACACCTCATATCTTGATAAGCTTTGTCGGCATTCGAACTGTCCGTGTATTGCCTTTTGATTTTTGTTCTTTCCGTTCTTTCCGCAGTTCTTTCCAAAATAGTGCCTGTTCTTTCCAAAAGCAGCGAAAATGCCGTTATTCGAATTCCCCTGTATTTATCGGGGTTTCAGCAGCATAACTGCCCAAAAAGCCTTTCATAGCAAGCATTTTCGGTGAATATAAAACTTCCCAAAACAGCCTTCAAAAATCGCTAAACAGCCATTAACCCATAAAACTCGAAATGCTGTAAGCCGAAAGGCTTCTAGGGTTCGAATCCCTAACTCTCCTTCAGAAATGCTTCACGGTCGATTTCCTCACAAAAAAGAGGAAGGTCAATGAGGGCGAGGTGCCGCAGTATTATGTGGAACACAGCCATGAGCCGATCATTACGCCGGAAGAGTTTGACAAGGTACAAACAGAGCTTGCACGGCGCAAGCGAATCAGCCGGCAATACAGTGGAAAGAGCATTTTCTCCTCACGCATCATCTGCGGGGACTGCGGCTCCTACTTCGGCTCAAAAGTCTGGAACTCGACCTCAAAATACCGCAGAGTTATCTGGCAGTGCAACGGCAAATTCAAGGGTGAGCACAAATGTGAAACGCCTCACCTGGACGAGGAAACCATCAAAATGCGGTTCGTGGCTGCCCTCAACGCCGTCATTGACAGCAAGGACAGCATCCTCGAGGACTGCCGCTTGATGCAAACCACGCTGACGGACTGCACAGGAATTGATGCGGAAATTGAGAGCCTGCTTGAGGAAATCGATGTGGTGACCGAACTGACAAAACGCTGCATTGCAGAGAACTCGCAAACGGCGCAGAACCAGGAGGAGTACACCGCCCGGTACAATGGGTTTGTGGAGCGGTACGAAAAAGCCAAGGCACAGCTTGAGCAACTCCGCACCACAAAGGCTGAACGGGAAGCCCAGGCAGAAGCCATCGGAGCATTTATGTTTGAGGTGCAGGAATTGGATGTCCTCACCGAGTTTGACGAAAAGCTCTGGCTCACCATTATCGACACGGTAACCGTCCACGCCGACGGACGGATGACCTTCAAATTCCAGGGCGGTTCCCTAGTTGCGGTCTAATGAAACTACGAAAAGTCGCTGGTACAAGCCCAGTGGATCTCGCAATTTGGTAGTATAAATTCCTGGCTAATTGTGTTTTTCCCGATATTCACTGGGCGTGCTGTCCACATAGGCTTTGAATACTCTCGAAAAATGACTGGCGGAGGAAAAGCCGAGATAAGAACCGATCGCGGTCAAGGATTTATCCGAATAGCGGAGGAGGCGTTTTGCTTCCTCCGTTTTTTCTTTCAGAATGAAGTCGGTCAGCGTTTCTCCCGTTTCCTCTTTGAATTTCCGGGAGAGATAGGAACGGTTCAAAAAAAGCTCCTCCGCCATTTTCTCTGCTGTGATAGGCTCGGACATATGGTGCTGAATGTAATTTGCCACATCGATGGTCAGCTTGGACGGCTGCTTGCCCAGCCGCAAGCGCTCCACACGCTCGGTATAATCCAAAACCATCCGATATTGAAGATTCAGAATATCTGAGGGGGAGGACAGCAGCTCACATTGCTGAATATAGGAATCACTGTGGGAAAAGGCATCCTCCACATCCATGCCGCCGCGAATGGCGGCGCGGGATACCAGTGTCACGGCAACAATGAAGGTGTTTTTCTTCTGCCTGAGCTGCTCCTTTGCCAGCACACCGCCCCGAATGGCAGGCGCGTGGCTGATCCACTCCTTTAATGCCGCCGTATCGCCCTTGCGAACCATGCGCAGCAGTGCCTGCTCCTGAGAGAGCGTGTTATGAAGACTCTGCGCCTCATCTACCCTTGCTGACAGCTTCTGCGCCGCCTGCTGCCTGCCTTGGTCAGCAAGCAGCCGTTCCTGCTCTGCGTCATATATGGTGATGTCCTTCAAGGACAGTGTTTCTCCATTCATGACATGGTTCATGGTACACAGCATTTGCAGAATGCTTTCAAAGGGCATCCGTATGATGCTTTTCATGCCTGCGATAAAATCCTCTGTATCATCTGCAGTTACATCTGCCCGGAAAGCCAGCTCCCGTAGCTCCTGATCCGTTTCTGTGATCTGACGAGTAGGACCAATCACAATTTTCGTCTGGCCGGAATTGACGATCCCGTAGTAATGGAAATGCGGCGTTGTGACATACCCAACATGGTCATTTACCGCAAAAATCTGATCTCGGTAAACGGCCATAGGATCCCGGGGCAGGTAAGCCTGCGAATAATAAAATGTCAGGTTTTCTCCCTCAAAAATCCGGACGGGAACGCCGGAGAGATTTCCGATGGTCGTGCAAAGATAGGGCAAATTGATCTGCATTCTGTTTTCATCTCCTTTTGGTCACAATTATACCGAACAAGCAACAAAAATGCAAGCGCCGCCGCCTTGATTGTGCTATACTGATAATCAGAAAGGTCGGAACATCGAATCATTTCGTCAAAATGATGTCCGCTGAATTCGGAGGAAATACACATGAAAAAGGGAACGCTCTTCGACCGCAAAGCATTTCAAAGCAGAGTCCATACGGAGGAGGTGAGCCGCGGGGAAAAGTGGCTGGGGTATCTGCTTGGCCCTGCCGGCGCGCTGCTTCTCAACGCCGTGCTTGCCACCTATCTGAATGTCTACTATACGGATGTCCTGAAGCTGACCCACGTCTGGGGCGGCGCATTTTTGGTGATCTTCCCCATCATCTCCAAGATCATCGACGCCATCACCAATGTAGTCATGGGCTATATCATCGACCGCACGCACACAAAGGAGGGCAAGGCACGGCCGTGGCTGCTGCTGTCGGCGCCGCTTCTGACGGTCACGGGAATCCTGCTGTTTACCGTGCCCGGCGGCTCTGAGACTGTACAGGTCATCTGGGTCATGGTCAGCTACAACCTGTTTTATTCCTTCGCCTACACCATCTTTAACATGAGCCACAATCTGATGGTGCCGCTTTCTACCCGCAACATCACCCAGCGGGGCAGTCTGTCGGTCTTTAACCAGATCGCGACCATTATGATGAGCGGTATTCTGGTGGCGCTGGTGTTCCCCATGGCCGTCATGCCAATGATCGGCGTGGATCAGGGCAAATGGATCACGCTGATGAGTGCCCTCTCCATTCTGGCGTTGCCGTTGACGTTACTGGAGTACTACTTCACCAAGGAACGCGTTACGCTGGAGGAGCGGAGCACTGGTCTTGAAAAGACCGTGTCCTTCCCCAAGCAGCTCAAGGCGATCTTCACCGACAAATATATGCTGCTGATCTATGCGTATTTTCTCATCTACACCGCCGGCACTTCCATCAAAAATATCAGTCTTGTCTACTTCTGCAATTATGTTCTCGGGACTTATAACGACGGCATCACCCAGACAATGCTCTCCGTTATCGGCGGCATCCCCATGGGTATCGGTATCTTTGCCGTGTGGCCGCTGGCGAAGAAATTTGGCAAGCGGAATGTGACGCTGGCGGGCTTCATTCTCTATGCCATCGGCGGCGCGATCTGCTGGGCGTTCCCGACGAGCATGACCATGATGCTGGTCGGCCAGTTCATCAAGAACATCGGCGGCCTGCCCTGCGCCTATGTGTTCATGGCGCTGTTCGCCGATGTGCTGAACCACCTCGAGTGGAAGACTGGCTTCCGCTCCGACGGCGTTGCCATGAGCGTTTATAACATCATCGCCGTTGCGATGGTCGGCATCTGCACGGGTGTATTCAACGGTCTTCTGGGTCACGCAGGCTATGTCGCGCCGGAGATCGTGAACGGCGTCACCGTGGCCGCCGCCCAGTCTGACACGGTGAAGGGTGTCATCACCTTTGGCTTTGTGGGGCTGGAGGTGTTCACCGGCGTGATCCTGGCGGTGCTGCTGTTGTTCCTCAATGTGGAAAAGGGCATTGAGAAGAAGCAGGCAGAGATCAAGGCAAGGGAGAAAAAGTGAGACATGAAGAAGCCTCTGAAAATCGTAATGATTGCTGCCGCCACACTGGTCGTGGCTTCTTTGGTGGGATTGGCGATCACCGGCCTGAAAATCGGCTGGGGCCCGTTTTCCTTCCTGCATACATGGGATGCGGATGTAGAAAAGATCCAGCAGACCTATCCCGCTGAGGAGAACCAGAATGGCATTATCTTCTATGGCGCGTCCAATTTCCGTATGTGGACGGAGCTGGAAAACGATCTGCCGGAATACCGGGTGCAGAACCACGGCTTCGGCGGCTGCACGGATCAGGATCTGGCACATTACGCCGACAAGCTACTTTATCCCTACCATCCCGCTATTGTGTTCTTCCAGACAGGGTCAAATGACTATGTTTCCCTGAAGGGAACAGACGCGGAAAAGGTTGCCGCCTGCATGAACTATAAAAAGCAAATGTTTGCCGAGATTCATGACCAACTCCCGGATGCAAAGCTGGTGGTCATGAGCGGACTGCTTCTGCCCGGCCGCAGCGAATACCGAGAGCTTACCGAGGAAATCAACAAGGCGCTGGAAGCGCTCTGCGAAGAAACGGACTACCTCTGGTTTGTGGACGCATCGGCGATGACGTGGGACGGACAGCGCTATGCAGATAAGCTTTTTATCAAAGACGGTATTCATCTGAACCATGAAGGGCAGCTTCTGTGGATGCGGGACTATATCCGCCCCATAATCGAAACGCTGGTTTCCGAATTTGATTTGACGCAAGTGCAAAAGGAGGGCTGAGAATGCAGGCCATTCGACTGAAAACAGAACATCTGATTGACCCTATCGGCGTAGATTTTACAGCACCCCGCCTGTTTTGGAACTGCGAAGGCGGCGTGAAGCAGACCGCCTATCAGATTGTCGCTGTAAATGATGCCGGAACGATCCTCTGGGACAGCGGCAGGGTGGAAAGCGCCGCCATGTGCGTAACATGGGGCGGCGCTCCCGTGCCGCTGAAAACGAAGGTACTCTGGAAAGTGCGGCTTTGGGATGAGACCGATACCTCCGGCGATTGGACAGAGGCCACCTTTGAGACCGGCATCAACACATGGAGCGCCAAGTGGATCACCGGCAATTATCCGGTCAACAAAAAAGAACGCTATCCCGTGGACTGCTTCCGCGAGGCTTTTCACGCCGCCGATGTAAAAAAGGCGCGGCTGTACATCACCGCCTGCGGCCTGTACGAGGTGAAGCTGAACGGGCAGCGCATTGGTGATTTTATCCTCGCCCCTGGCATTACGGACTACCGCAAGCGGGTGCAGTACCAGACCTACGATGTGACCGCCCTGTTGCAAAACGGTGAAAACGCCCTGACGGTGCATCTGGCCGATGGCTGGTATCGCGGCTCCTGCGGTGCGTGGGGCATCCGCAACCAATACGGCACGGAAACGAAGCTGCTGGCACAGCTGGAGCTCACCCGCGCCGATGGCAGCGTGCAGACCATCGCCACAGACGAAAGTTGGGAGTGGTCCAACGACGGACCCATTCGCTTTGCCGACAACAAGGACGGCGAGGTGGTCAACGCCAACAATACCCCCTCGTATCAGGGGAAGGCGAAGGCCACAAGCCATCCCATCACGCCCTCTGCATCGAATAGCGTCCCCGTCACGGAGCATGAGCGGCTGAAAGCGAAGCGGATCACCACGCCCTCCGGCAAGACCGTGCTGGACTTCGGGCAGAACATCGCAGGCTATGCGGAATTTACCGTAACCGCCCACGCCGGGGAGAAGATCAAGCTGCGTTTTGGCGAGCTGCTGGACGAAAACGGTGAGTTCACGCAGAAGAACATCCAGCTCTCCCGCAAGGAATTCATCACGCCCCGGCAAGAAGTTGTTTATACCTGCAAGGAGGGCGAAAATCACTACAAGACCTCCTTTGCCATCTTCGGCTTTCAGTATGTGCTGGTGGAAACCGACGCGGCGTTTCAGCCGGAGGATTTCACCGCCATTGCGGTGTACTCCGACATGGAGCGCACGGGCTTTTTTGAAAGCTCCAACGCGCTTCTTGATAAGTTCGTAGACAATACCGTCTGGAGCGCTAAGAACAACCACGCCGATCTTCCCACCGACTGCCCCACAAGGGAGCGGCACGGCTGGACGGGCGACGCGCAAATTTTCTGCCCCACAGCAAGCTATCTCTTCGACTACCTGCCCTTTGCAGAGAAGTATTTGAACGATCTCTACGACTGGCAGAAGAAAAACGGCTGCCTACCGCAGATCGCGCCGGAGGGCGGCACGGACTTTTATATGCGCGCCATGAACGGCTCTGTGGGCTGGGCGGACGCCGGTGTGCTGATGCCGTATGTACTGTGGAAGCAGTACGGCGACAGGTCGGTTCTGAAAAAGTATCTGCTCGGTATGCGGCGCTACGCCAAATTTATGCAGAACCGCTGCGGCAAATGGTATCCCACTGCCAAACGGACGGGACTGCACGGCGAGGACAAGCGGTATCTCTCCAACTACGGGCAGGCCTACGGCGAGTGGGCAGAGCCGGAGAGCGTCCACCACATGACATGGACGGACTGCGCCGTGCCCCACCCAGAGGTCGCCACCGCCTACACCGCCCATGTGATGGACTGCATGGCAGAGATCGAAGCGGCGCTGGGCAACGAGGCAGAGGCAAGCTCCTATCGGGAATTTGCAGCCGGTTGCCGCAGAAGCTATCAGGCGCTGCGCTGCACCGCCGCCTATCCGCTGGACACCGACCGGCAGGCGCAGCTTGTCCGCCCGCTGGCATTTAAGCTACTGGACGAAGCGCAGGCGGAATACGCGCAAAAGCGGCTGCTTACCGCGCTGGAGCATTTCCGTTGGCGTCTCGGAACAGGCTTTTTGTCCACACCGCTGATTTTGGATGTGCTGACGGAGATTGACTTGGAATCAGCCTATCGTTTGCTGGAAAATGAGGAAATTCCCGGTTGGCTGAGTATGCCGAAAAACGGCGCTACGACCATTTGGGAAGCATGGGAAGGGCCGAACAGCAAAAGCGGCGGTATCGGCTCTCTGAACCATTATTCCAAGGGCGCCGTGGTAGCGTGGCTGTTTGACACGATGTGCGGCATCCGCGTGGACGGCGAAAATCATTTTGTGATCGCGCCGCATCCCGGTGGGCACTTTACACGAGCCAAGGCCGTCTACGACAGCGTGTACGGCAGAGTAGATAGCGGCTGGGAGAAAGCAATGGATTGCTGGAAATATGCCGTCACTGTTCCCGCCAACTGCACTGCAACAGTATGCCTGCCCGGAAAAGAACCCGTCACAGTAGAAAGCGGAACATATACCTTTTGAGGTGAAGCTATGGACATCGAAACAATCTTACAGCAGATGACGTCGGAGGACAAAATTTCCATTTGCTCCGGCGAAAACTTCTGGGAAACAAAAAAATACGAAAAATACGGCATTCCGTCCCTTTTCATGTGTGACGGTCCTCACGGCTTGCGCAAGCAGGAGGATGTGGCGGATATGCTGGGCGTCAACGAATCCAGAAAGGCTACCTGCTTTCCCGCCGAAGTGACCGCCGCCGGGAGCTGGGATCCGGAATTGCTTGCCGAAATCGGCGCAGCCATCGGTGAGGAAGCCAAGGAGCAGGGCGTTGGTCTTGTTCTCGGCCCCGGCGCCAATCTCAAGCGGAATCCTCTCTGCGGGCGGAACTTTGAGTATTTCAGCGAAGACCCGTATCTGGCGGGCAAGCTGGCGGCAGGCTTCATCCGGGGTGCCGAGGCACAGGGCATCGGCACCAGTCTCAAGCACTTCGCCGTAAATTCGCAGGAAAAAAGCCGCTTTACATCCAACAGTGTTCTGGATGACCGCACACTGCGGGAGCTTTATTTGACGGCCTTTGAGATCGCTGTCAAGGAGGGAAAGCCCTCTACGGTGATGTGCGCCTACCCGAAGCTGAACGGGGTACACTGTTCGGACAACAAGAGGCTGCTCACGGATATTCTCCGAACCGAGTGGGGCTTCGACGGTATGGTAGTCACCGATTGGGGCGCGATGAACGACCGCATCGAGGGCTTCCGGGCGGGCAGCGACCTGAATATGCCCGGCGGCAGCGACTACATGGAAAAAGAGATCTTACAGGCAGTCAAGGACGGCACACTGCCGGAATGCTGCATAGACGACAGCGCCCGCCGCGTACTGAAGCTGGTGCTCTGGGCAGCGGAAACGCTGAAAGAAAAAGCGGCCTGTGATTATGACGCCCACCACGCCCTTGCCAAACGAGCGGCAGCGGAGGGCGCGGTACTGCTGAAAAACGAGGGCGGCATTCTGCCGTTGCAGCAGGGCGCAAAAATCGCCGTCATTGGCACCATGGCAAAGAATCTGCGCTATCAGGGTGCAGGCTCCAGCCACATCAACCCCACAGGACTTTCCCAGCCGTTGGACTTCCTGCCGGATGCCATCTATGCGCCCGGGTGCGATGAGCGGGGCGATACCACGGACGCACTGCTGGAAGAAGCAAGGAAGGCGGCGCAGCAGGCGGAGATCGCCGTGGTGTTTGCCGGACTGCCCGACCGCTGTGAATCTGAGGGCTTTGACCGGGACGATATGAAGATGCCCGCAGGACATCTGCGGATGATCGAAGCCGTGGTCAGCGCCAATTCCAATACGATCGTGGTTTTGCTCTGCGGCAGCGCTGTGGAATGTCCATGGGCAGACCGCGTGAAAGCCGTCCTCTATATAGGACTGCCCGGTCAGGCGGGCGGCGAGGCCATTGCCGACCTGCTCTATGGCCGCGTCAATCCCAGCGGCAAGCTGGCGGAGAGCTGGCCTTATAGATATGAGGATGTCCCTTCCTCTGAGATCTATGGCAAAACCGCCGACGCCCTGTATCAGGAGGGCGTTTATGTGGGCTATCGCTACTACGACAAGGCGGGCGTACCTGTCCGCTGGCCCTTCGGCTACGGCCTGAGCTACACGACGTTTGCCTTTTCCGATTTGGCGGTGGAGGACAATAGCATATCTGTCACCGTGAAGAACACCGGAAGCTTTGCCGGTGCGGAGGTGGCACAGCTTTATGTGAATGCTCCGCAGGACGGCCTGCACCGCCCGCTGCGGGAGCTGAAGGGCTTCCGAAAGGTGTTCTTGCAGCCGGGCGAAAGCCAGACGGTCACCTTCCCTTTGACCGACCGCAGCTTCGCCGTCTGGCAGGACGGTTGGAAAATCCCCGCCGGAACATACACCGTCTGCATCGGCGGATTGCGGGCAGAAATAGAAAAGAACGGCGATGTCCTGCCTGTTCCGGCGTGGCAAGGCGGCAGCTGGTACGAGCGCTGCTCCGGCAAGCCCAACCGGGCAGATTGGGAGGCCATGCTTGGGCGCACCTATACGCCGCCGGTGCTGAAGAAAGGCTCGTTCACCATGGACAACACCGTCATGGAAATGAAGGACTACAGCCTTATTATGAAGATCATGTTCAAGGCGGTGGAGGCGACCGTTGCCAAGGGCTACGGCGGCAAAAGGGACTATGAAAATCCGAATTTCCGGATGCAGATGGCCTCCTCTGCCGGGGCACCGATCCGCAGCATGATGATCTCCGGCGGCATGAAGGGCGGCGTGCTGCCCGGCATGCTGGAAATGGCCAACGGCCACTTCTTCCGGGGAATCCGGAAAATGATCAAAGGCTAACAAATACAAGGAGGAATACAACATGAAAGTATTTATGATTGGCGGCACCAGGCTTTTGGGCAGTGAGGCAGCCAAGGTTCTTATTTCGCGTGGTCACGAGGTGACTGCCATGGCGCTGCCGCCGCTGCCGGAGGGCGCTGTACTGTCCCCGGAAATGAAAATTGAGTACGGTAACTATCTGGAAATGAGCGACGACGAGCTGCGCAAGCATCTGACCGGATGTGACGGCTTCGTGTTCGCCGCCGGTGTGGATGAGCGGGTAGAAGGTCCCGCGCCCATTTATGACCTCTACAAAAAGTACAACATTGACCCGATCCACCGGCTTTTGAAGGTGGCAAAGGAATGCGGCGTCAAGCACGTTTCCATCTGCGGTTCCTATTTTGCTTATTTTGCAAAGACCATGCCGGAGCTTGAATTGACCAAGTGGCATCCCTATATCCGTTCCCGTGTCGATCAGGAGAATGCGGCCATGTCCTTTGCGGATGACAATTTCAGTGTTGCCGTTCTGGAGCTGCCGTATATTTTCGGTACGCAGCCCGGGCGCAAGCCTGTTTGGATGTTCCTCGCCGAGCAAATTCGCAACTCCAAGAGAAATGTGATGTACCCCAAGGGCGGCTCGACGATGGTTACGGTTCATCAGGTCGGGCAGGCATTGGCCGGCGCATTGGAACATACGCAGGGCGGAAAGTGCTGGCCCATCGGCTACTACAATATGACATGGAAACAGATGATCGCCGTGATGTGCAAGTACATGGGCTGCCCGGAGAAGAAGGTCACCACCATTCCGAATTGGATGTTCACCCTCGGCTGCAAGAGCATGGTCAAGGATTATAAAAAGCGCAATATTGATAATGGCCTGGATCTGCCCAAGCTTGCCCAGATCCAGTGCAGCGAATTGTTTATTGACAAGAGCCTTGGCTGTGAGCCGCTTGGCGTAGAGCCGGATGATATTGACGCAGCAATCGGAGACTCCATGCGCCTTTGCACCGCCATCCTGGACGGTAAAGCAAAGACCATCGGTATGAAGGGAGAATAATCATGTCCAAGCAGCGTGTATTTTTGACGGGCGCTACCGGAGGCATGGGCTTTGCCAGCCTGAAGGAAATGCTGAAGGATACCGATAAACAGGACATTGTGATTCTTGCGCGGGATTCCGAAAAAAGCAGGAAAATTCTTGCTCCCTATAGCAATACTGCGGGATTGGAGATCGTTTGGGGCGATCTGAACGACTATGATGTGGTTTTGAAGTGTGTCAGGGACTGCGATCTGATCCTACACATTGCCGCTTTTGTCTCTCCCGCGGCAGACTATCATCCTAAGCAGGCCATGAAGGTCAACTATGGCTCTACCCGGAATCTGATCAACGCCATTTATGCACTGGGACAGCAGGACAAAACCCGCCTTGTCTATATTGGTACTGTGGCGGAAACCGGAGATCGGATGCCGCCCATCCATTGGGGTCGGGTGGGTGACCCTATCAAGCCCAGCATGTTCGACTACTATGCAGTTTCCAAGGTGGCGGCGGAGCGGCTGGTCATTGAAAGCGGGCTCAAGTATTGGGTGTCCCTGCGCCAGACCGGCATCATCGGCAAGGCCATGAGCCAGATCAATGACGCCATCATGTTCCATAACTGCTTTGACAATGTGCTGGAATATTGCTCCGACCGGGATTCTGCCCGGGCGATGAAAAACCTGTGCGCATTCTTTTATGACGGCACGCTGGATGAGTCCTTCTGGGGCCATATATACAACATCGGCGGCGGTGAATCCTGCCGAGTGGATACCTACACGATGTTCCGCAAGCTCTATGGGGAGATCGGTCTAACCAATTTGGACTACATTCTCAGTCCGAAGAAGCAGGCAACCGTCAATTTCCACGGGCAGTATTATCTGGACAGCGACAAACTGGAAAACTACCTTCACTTCCGTCACGACTCCATGCAGTATTATTATGACTGCTATCTGGAAATGCTGGGCGGACTACGGACGGTTTCCCGGATGCTCTGTAAGCTGCCCGGTGGACAAAAGCTGATGGGCGGCATTATGCGCAAAAAGTTTGACAAGCTGGCGCGCACGGAGCATGGCACGCTCCACTTCATCGAGGACAATGTGGAAGACCATATCGACGCTTATTGGGGCAGCCGCAAGCGCTGGGAAGCCCTGCCCGAAAAAATCTCTGATATGAAGCACTTCACCGAGTGGAACACCGTAATCCCCATCGACCACGGCTACGACGAATCGAAGCCCGAAAGCGAATTGACACTGGAGGATATGCGCAAAGCAGCAGCCTTCCGTGGCGGCAATCTGCTGAGCACCGAGATGCAAACCGGCGATTGGAAAACCCCGTTGGAATTTGAATGTGCATTCGGGTATAAATTCAAGGCCAGTCCCCGGCTGGTGCTGGAGGGCGGTCACTGGTGCGACGAGTGTGAGCGCAAAAGCTGGAACTACGGCAACCGTGCAAAGGTCGATCCGTTCTTCGCGCAGGTCTGGAACCCCCTCCACGACCCGGATGAACTGCGGGAGTATCCCAAGGAAGTTTCGGAACTGGATGTATAAAAAGGAGCAGTCACAATGCTATACCTTTGATTTCTACGGCTGGACAGATCGCAGCACCGGGCCGCAGGGCGTGCATTGGTTCCACGATGTTCCAAGAGGCGTTGACGACTCCTATGAGAAAAAGGTCTTGTAGCAGGTGGAGGATCTGAACGCCGCCATCGAAGCGGCAAAGGGCTGGGATTTCGTGGATACGAGCCGTCTTTACCTTGTGGGCAGCTCCATGGGCGGAGCAACGGTGGCGACTGCCGCTGTGACCCACAGCGATGACATTCGCGGCATTGTGCTGGAGTATCCCGCCATCAATCTCAATCCGGACGCTATGGTAAGCGGCGCGCCCTTGGATGTCAACGGCCACACGGGACCAGTGCTAATTTTGCAGGGTACGAAGGATGTGATCGTCCCTATGGAGATGTCCCAAAACCTGACTGCCCACTACAATACCCTCCGGGATGACCATGCAGAGCTGATTATTTACGAGGGGCAGCCCCACGTTTTCACCGGAAAGTACAAGGTGCTGGCTGCGAAGGAGATCTACCGCTTTCTTGAGGAAACCGCATCATGAAGCATCCTGCCTGTAATCCCGTTCTGCCCATTTCCGTCTGTATGGCGGATGGAGAGCCCCATGTGTTTGGCGAACGGGTCTATCTCTTCAGCTCTCACGATACCCCCGGCGGCGAGAGCTTCTGCCTGGAGGACTACGAATTTTTCTCCGCGCCGCTGGATGACCTGTCCCACTGGACGAGCAAGGGCATCAATTACACCGCCAAACAAGACCCGCTGTACGGCGAAACTGCCCGCTATCTCTATGCCCCGGACGTGGTGCGCGGCAATGACGGGCGGTACTATCTCTATTACTGTCTGGCGGGCTGGAAGGGCAAGGGCGGCTATTCCCATCCCATCAGTGTGGCGGTCTGCGACAGTCCGGACGGAAAATATGATTACTACGGCGTGGTGCAAAATCCGGACGGAACCCCCTATCAGGACTTTGTGTGCTTTGACCCGGCAGTCATGAACGATAACGGTGTAATTCGTCTGTATTTCGGTACCGGCCCGTTCCGGGGCATGACCGTAAAGCCATGGAACGCATTTGTGCTGTCTAAGGTATACGCGGGAGTATTTGAAAAACCCGCAAAGGCTTTTTTGCAAAAGCGCGGGCCGTTGGGCGCAAACGCCGCCGTGCTCTGCGACGATATGCTGACGCTGAAGGAAGCGCCAAAACGCATTGCGGACACGCCGGATTTCAAAGTTCACGCCTTTTTCGAGGGCAGCAGCATCCGCAAGATTGGGCAGACTTACTACTTTGTTTACTCCTCTCAGAAAAACCACGAGCTGTGCTATGCCACATCAAGCTTCCCGGACAGAGATTTTTGCTATCGCGGGACGCTGGTGAGCAATGGCGATGTCGGTTATGACGGGCGGAGTGAGCGGAAACGCTGCAATGCCACCGGCACGACCCACGGCGGCATCGAGCAAATCGGCGGGAAATGGTATGTTTTTTACCATCGGCTGACCCACGGCAGCGACTATTCCCGCCAGATGTGTGCCGAACCGCTGGAGCTCCTGCCGGACGGCTCTATCGCACAAGCCGAGATGACCTCCTGCGGTCTAAACGGCGGTGCTTTGCCCGGCATGGGCGAATATCCGGCAGCGATCTGCTGTAATCTGACCAACGGGAAAATGCCGCACATTGCCAACCAAATCCGCAGGAACATCCCTGCCATTACCCACTCCGATATGGAATGGTATGTCGGAAATGCGGAAAAGGGAACGCAGCTCGGGTACAAGTATTTCTCCATTGGGGACAATACCGTACTGCGTGTGACCGCAAGAGGCAGCGGACGGGTGCATATAAAAATCAACGGCAGAAGCGTTGGAAGCCTGTCCTTCCACTCTGAAAAGTGGGCGGCTGCATCGCTGGCGATTTCCCAAGGCAATCCCCGTTCCGCGCTTTGGCTGACGGTAACGGAGGGCAGCTTGGATATCCTGTCGCTGCGTTTTTCTCCGGAGGTGAATGAATGAAATACTTCCTTGCTATCGACATCGGCGCCTCCTCCGGGCGGCACATTGTAGGCTGGCGGGAGGACGGCGAATTGAAAACAAAAGAGGTCTACCGCTTTCCCAACGGCGTATTGGCGCAGAACGGCCATCTCGTCTGGGATATGGACGCGCTGCTTGCCTATGTGAAGGTGGGCATTGCGGCGGCAAAAGCCGAGTTTTCCGGCATTGTCAGCCTCTCCATCGACACTTGGGGCGTGGACTATGTGCTGCTGCGGGGAGATGAGGAAGTACGCCCCGTGTACGCTTACCGGGACAGCCGCACGGAAGCGGTCATCCCCAAGGTGCACGGAATTCTGCCATTTTTTGCGCTGTATGCTAAAACCGGCTGCCAATTTCAGCCCTTCAACAGCATTTATCAGCTCTGTGCGGACAAGCTGGCCGGGCGGCTGGAGGGCGTGACGGACTTTCTGATGATCCCGGAATACCTCCTGTGGAAGCTCTGCGGCGTGAAAGCCAAGGAGTACACCAACGCCACTACCACCGGCATGGTAAACGCAGAAACGGGCAAATTTGACCCGGAGATTATTTCAGCGCTCGGTCTGCCGCCCATCTTCCCCAAACTCCAAAAGCCGGGGACGGTGCTGGGCGAGTATGAGGGGATAAAGTGCGTCCTCTGTGCCACCCACGACACAGCCTCAGCGGTGGAGGGTATCCCTATGGACGGGAGCCAGCCCTACATTTCCTCCGGTACATGGTCGCTCTTGGGCGTCAAAACGCCGAAGCCCATCACGGATGCCGCCAGCCGTGCCGCCAATTACTCCAACGAGGGTGGCGTGGGCTACAACCGCTATCAGAAGAACATCATGGGCATGTGGCTGGTCAACGAGCTGCAAAAGGAGCTTTGCAGCGGATTGGGCTTTGCGGAGATCGTGAACGCCGCAAAAGAAAGCGCCTGCGATGTCCTCATCGACGCCAATGCCCCGGAATTTCTCGCTCCCAAGAGCATGAAGGCCGCCTTTGATCAGGCGACAGGCGGAAAGTTCGTCGGCATCGGCGACTATTTCCGCTGCGCCTACCGCAGCCTTGCAGAGAGCTACGCAGAAGCCCTTGCGGAGCTGGAACGAAACACAGGGCGCACCTATGAAAAGCTCTACATCGTGGGCGGCGGCGCGAAAAATGAGTTTCTCAATCATCTCACCGCCAGGGCCACAGGCAAGCAGATCGTTGCCCTGCCCATCGAGGCGACGGCGCTGGGCAATCTGAAAATACAAATGGAGGCAGACCTATGAGCTATACGGAAGCAAAAGAAAAATATGCCGCCCTCGGCGTGGATACCGAAGCGGCGATTGCGAAGCTGAAAACCGTTCCGCTGTCCCTGCACTGCTGGCAGGGGGACGATGTGCGGGGCTTTGACACCGACCCCACCAAGCCCCTCACCGGCGGCATCCAGACCACCGGCAGCTATCCCGGTCGTGCGAGAACGCCGCAGGAGCTGATGGCGGACATTGAGGAGGTGCTGAAGCTGTGCCCCGGCACGAAAAAGCTGAACCTCCATGCAAGCTACGCGATTTTCGCTGATGGCGAGTGGGTAGACCGGGACAAATTAGAGCCGAAGCACTTCGCCCCGTGGGTGGAATTCTGCAAAAAGCACGGTTTGGGTGCGGACTTTAACCCCACCTTTTTCTCTCATCCCAAGTGCGACCCGCTGACACTGAGCTCTCCCAACGAGGAGACCCGTCGGTTCTGGGTGGAGCACGGCAAAGCCTGCGTGCGCATTTCTCAATACCTTGCAGAGGAATTGGGCGGTGTGGTCACCATGAACATCTGGACAGGGGACGGCTTCAAGGACATCCCCGCCGATCGTTTGGGCCCCCGGATGCGCTACAAGCAGTCCATTGACGAAATCCTCTCGGAGCCGTTTGATTTTGCCAAGGTCAAGCCCTGCTTGGAGAGTAAGGTGTTCGGCATCGGCGTGGAGAGCTACACCGTGGGCAGCGCAGAGTTCGCCCTGAGCTACGCCGCCATGAATCCCGGCAAATGCATCCCCCTCATGGACAACGGCCACTACCATCCCACCGAGGTGGTCAGCGACAAGATCCCGGCACTGCTGGCTTTCTTCCCGGAGATCGCCCTGCACATCACCCGCCCGGTGCGCTGGGACAGCGACCATGTGGTGCTGTTTGACGATGAAACGAAGGAGCTTTGCAAGGAGATCGTCCGCTGCGGCGGCTTGGACGGGCGCGTGCATATGGCGCTGGACTATTTCGATGCCTCCGTCAACCGCATCGCCGCGTGGGGCACAGGTTTCCGCAATGTGCAAAAGTCCCTGCTTTACGCCCTTTTGACCCCCGACATGACCAAGGAGCAAAACTCAGGCGATTTCACCGACCTGCTGGTTCGTCAGGAGGAGCTGAAAACCCTGCCCTTCGGCGAGGTCTGGGCGGAATATTGCCGCCGCTGCGATGTGCCGGAGGACGGCGCATGGCTGCCGGAAGTCCGCAGATATGAGAAAACCGTTTTGGAGGCAAGAGCATGAAAGATATTCTAACAGCCCCGTGGATGGTGGAGATGATCCACACCGTAACGAATATGTACGGCCACGGCTGGGACGAGCGTAACGGCGGCAATGTGAGCCTGCTGCTGGAGGAATCGCAGGTTTCCGACTATATGGACGGCACAATTCTGCGGGAGATTTCCACAGGCTTTTCCTGCCCGGAGTTGGACGGCAAATTCTTCCTCGTCACCGGCACGGGCAAGTATTTTAAGAATGTGCAGTACGCCCCGGAAGTCAATCTGGGTCTGGTGAGGCTGACAAACGGCGGCGAAACGGCGCAGCTCCTCTGGGGCTTCACGGACGGCGGCAAGTTCACCTCCGAGTTCCCGGCCCATATGATGAGCCATGCCACACGGCTGCAAATCGACCCGCAAAACTGCGTGGTGATGCACTGTCACCCGGCAAATCTGCTGGCCATGACCTATGTCCACAGCTTGGATGAAAAAGCCTTCACCCGCACCCTGTGGCAGATGTGCACCGAGTGCATTGTGGTGTTTCCCGACGGCGTGAATGTGCTGCCGTGGATGCTCTGCGGCACCAATGAGATCGGCGAGGCCACGGCGGAGAAGATGCAGACCGCTCGTCTTGTGGTCTGGTCGCAGCACGGCATCTACGGCGCGGGCAAGGACTTGGACGAAACCTACGGGCTGATTGAAACCGCCGAAAAGGCGGCCGAAATTTACATGAAGATCGCCCACCTGCCCCTGGTCAATACCATCACTGACGAGCAGATGCATCAGCTGGAGACCCACTTCGGCGTGAAGGCCCGGGAGGGGTATCTGACTTAATTTCAAGCCTATGTAATTGGTGAAGCTAATCAAGATGCCTTAGATAGCCTTTATAAGCGCGCGAAGGAAAAGCATAATTTCCCATATAACTTCCACAGCTTGCGCCACTACTTTGCTTCAGTAATGGTAAAGGCGGGTATTCCGAATAAGTATGCTGCTGAATTTATGGGCCACACTACAGAGAATATGCTTCAAAGAGTATATCAGCATACTTTCCAAGAGGATAAAGCGCGCTTTGCTACAATGATGGCACAGAAGATGAATGAATTAGGAAAAGAATAAAACAAAAGAACGCCACTCTCTAATTTAAGAAAGTGGCGTTCTCTTTTTATGTATAAATAAAATAGGGCAACGCTCAGTTATGAAGCAATCAGCTTGATAGCTGGGCGTATTCTTGTTTTGCGGGACATTCGTCGTTAAGCAACAATGAAAAAACTGCTGACCTATTGACAAATACAAATTCTCTTGCTATAATGATAGCACTACTATCGATTGTATGACTATCGTTGTGGAGGTGCAGAATGTCAAAACCGGATAAAACCCTCGATCCGAAAATCCTGGACGCTGCAAAAAAGGAGTTTCTGGAGAAGGGCTATGAAAAGGCATCGACCAATGCTATCTGCAAGAGCGCAGGGGTAACATGGGGTGCTCTACAGAAGCGGTATTCCGGGAAGGACGCGCTTTTCTGTGCGTTGGTCGCACCTGTTGCAGAGGAATTCAAAGCGACCCTGATTGGAAGCAACGAGGATTTTCACGCCCAGACGAAGGAACAGCAGGAAGCCACGGCCCTTCATGAGGGCCGGGACGGAAATCCGTTCGTGGACTACATCTATGCGCATTTCGATGTGTTCCGGCTTCTCCTGTGCTGTGCGGGCGGCTCGTCCTATGAACACTATATGGATGATCTGGTGGACATCTTGGAGCGCTCCACCCGCCGCTTCATGGAAGCCACAGGCCATGAGGCTGTTATCAACGGAAAAAAAGCCGGAGAAAAAACCGTGCATATCCTCATCAGTTCCTATCTTTATGGGCTGTTTGAGCCGGTGGCGCACGAGATGGAGAAAGTCGAGGCTATCACCTATGTGAATGAGCTGAAATATTTCTTCGATGTGGGCTGGGCCGATATTCTGAGATTGAAATAGTCCTGCTTGAAACCATCCGCCACTATGGGGATGGTTTCAAACGGCCTGTTGGTTAGCATACTCTAACTCACAAGGAGCAATGATATGAATTAAACATCGAAAACAATCGGAAAGCTCCTGAAATTTTCAGGTCCATTCCGCATCACGATCCTGCTGTCCGCCGTGTTTTCCGCTTTTTCAGCGGTCATTAACCTCAAAGCCTATCTCTGCGTATACGGGGTCGCAAAGGTGCTGATCCAGTCCTCCGGCAATTTCGGGGCGCTGGACCTGGCGGCCATGAAAGCACTGGGTATGCAGGCGGTCTGGTATGTGTGCATGGGCTTCGGGATCTACGGCATGGCGCTGCTGTGTTCTCACATCAGCGCCTACAACACGGTGGCGCGGATACGGATGCAGCTCATCCGCCATCTCGGTACCCTGCCATTGGGCTATCACATCCTGCACCCCAGCGGGAAGCAGCGGAAGATCATCGAGAAGAACACCGACAATCTCGAAATCCTCATCGCTCACAATATCCCGGACTATGTGCAGTCTTTGGTGCTGCCCATTGCGTTTCTGGTGTTCATGTTCCGGTATGACTGGCGGCTGTCGCTCATCTGCCTTGTCCCTATTCTTATCGGTTTTATTCTCCTTTTCTCGATGCTAAAGGGTGAGAGCAGCGGTTTTATCGGGCAGGTGCAGAAATCCGGGGAGGACATCAGCAACGCCGCCACGGAATATGTCCGTGGAATTGCAGTAGTTAAGACCTTCGGGCAGACAGCATCCTCCTTCCGGCGCTATCAGCGGTCGGTGAAGGACTACGCCGACTTCATGACGAAGTATGCGTTCTCCATGGAGAATGCCTTCAGCCTGTACACCACCATCGTCAACGCTGTGTTCCTCTTCCTCATTCCCGGCGGCATTGTTCTCTATAACCTTGGCGGCGGAGCGGAGAAAACCATCATGACCTTTGCGTTCTTCGCTGTACTGATTCCGCTGGTGGCGTCCATTCTGACAAAGCTGATGCACAGCTCCTCCAACCTAATGCTGGCTGACGCCTCGTTCACAGCTATCGAGGAAATGCTGGCAGAGAAGCCCCTTGCAGAGACAAAAAAGCTGCCGGTTCCTCAAAACGGGGAGATTCGGCTCGACCATGTGTCTTTCCAATACGAAGCAGGCGTGAAGGCGCTGGACGATGTGTCTCTAACTATCCGCCCCGGTACTGTAACTGCATTGGTGGGAGAATCCGGCGGCGGAAAGAGCACGGTCGCCAACCTCATCGCCCGATTCTGGGATGTGAGCGAAGGCTCCGTCACCGTGGGCGGCGTAGAAGTTCGGGAGCTGGACTACGCCGATTGGATGAAGCACATCAGCATCGTGTTCCAGGACACGAACCTTTTCAAGATGTCCATTGCGGAGAATGTCGCTATGTACAAGCCGGGCGCTTCACGGGAAGAGATTATGGAAGCGCTGCGTCAGGCACGGTGCGAGGATATCCTGGAAAAACTCCCCGACGACGTAGATTCCGTCATCGGAGCCAGGGGCGTCTATCTATCCGGCGGCGAGATGCAGCGCATTGCGCTGGCGCGGGCGATTCTCAAGGACGCCCCCATCGTCCTGCTGGACGAGGCCACGGCCTTTGCCGACGCAGAGAATGAATACCTCATTCAGAAGGCGCTGGATGTGCTGCTCCAGGGAAAAACCGTGCTGATGATCGCACATCGGCTCCAGACCATTGTTCATGCCGACCAAATCATCGTGATGCAAAGGGGCGGGATTGCCGAGCAGGGTACCCACGAGGAACTCATGTAGCGGCAGGGCGTGTACGCAAAGATGTATCACGAATATGAAAACAGCGTATCGTGGAAGATCGGAGGTTGGGCATGATATTCAGTAAGTTTTTTCATCTGAGCCGCGAAGGATCAAAAACCATTATGCAGGCCGGTATCTGGCTGGCCATCTTTCATCTTACGGCGCTGCTGCCTGTGGTTCTGCTTGCTATGGTCAGTGAGGATATGATGACAAAGCACTTTGCGGGAGACGGTGGGAATATCCCTTTACTGCCCTATGCTGCGGCACTTCTTGTCATTCTCACCGTGATGTTTCTTACTTACAAGGTCGCCTATCACAAGGAGTATCTGACCTCAGGGCAGGAGGAATACAAGCTCCGTATGGAACTGGCGGATAAGCTGCGGCGGCTGCCGCTGTCCTTTTTCGGGATGCGCGATCTCAGCGATGTCACCGGTATCATTATGGATGATGTGCAGACGATGTCTCATGTCCTCTCCCAGAGTGCAGCGGAGCTCATCGGCGGTATTCTAACGGGTATCGTCGCATTGGTTGTGCTGTTTATCTATGACTGGCGGCTCGCGCTGTATCTGGCGGTATGTATGCCGGTGGTGCTTCTCGTGATGGCGCTGTCCCGAAAAATCTCCGAGGGAACGAACAAGAAAAACCGGAGCAAGAAGCTGGATGTCAGTGCGGGCCTGCAGGAGTATCTGGAAAACATCAAGCTGCTGCGCACCACTGAGGCCATGGGCGATTATCAGCAGGGACTCTGCAAAAAGGTAAAGCGTATCATTCCCGGTCTTGTGCTGTATGAACTGCTGGCGGGACTGTCTATTTCCATCTCGTATAATGTGATGCGCGTGGGACTTGGTCTTGTGATCCTGTTCGGTTCGGGGATGCTGGCCGCCGGGGAGATTACGCTGTTTAAGTTTTTGATCTTCCTCTATGCTGCCGTCCGAATCTACGAACCGCTGACCAGCGCCTGCGAGCATCTCGGCGACTTTATCGCGTCGCTGGTCGGGGCTGGGCGTGTTTCGGCATTGCTGGCCAAACCGGAGCAGGGCGGCAGCGAGGACATTACGGTGGATCGCTTCGACATTCGCTTCGACCATGTCCGCTTTGCCTACAACCACGAGGAAGTTCTGCACGATGTATCCTTCACGGCGAAGCAGGGTGAGATTACTGCGCTGGTGGGGCCGTCCGGCTCCGGAAAAAGCACGCTGGCACGGCTTGCCGCACGGTTCTGGGATGTGCAGAGCGGTTCGGTATCCCTTGGCGGCGTTGACCTTCGGCAAATCGCGCCGGAGGAGCTGCTGAAAAACTATTCCATCGTGTTTCAGGATGTGGTGCTGTTTAACGACTCCATTTACAACAACATCAAAATCGGACGGGAGGGCGCCACAGAGGATGAGGTCTACGCCGCCGCCAAGCTGGCAGCCTGTGACGAATTTATTCACCGTCTCCCGGACGGATACCAAACCGTTATCGGCGAAAACGGTAAGACCCTCTCCGGCGGCGAACGGCAGCGGCTTTCTATCGCCCGGGCGTTTCTGAAAAATGCCCCTGTCATTCTGCTGGATGAGAGCACAGCCAGCATTGATCCGGAGAATGAAACGAAGATTCAGCAGGCCATCGGGCGGCTCATTCAGAATAAAACCGTCCTCATTATTGCCCACAAGCTCCGCACGGTAGCCGGCTGCGACAAGATCGTGGTATTGGATAGCGGCAGCGTGGCGGAGGAAGGCACCCACGAGACGCTGATGGAGCAAAAGGGTCTTTATCACAAGCTATACACATTGCAAAGCGAGAGTCTGGTCTGGAAGGTCAGAGCATAAATCAGGAGGTATTTACATGAACACAAAAAATAAAAGCAAGCTGAACGGAAAGGATCTGATCAGCATCGGCATTTTCACCGCCGTATATTTCATCCTCAATCTTCTCATCGCGGCGGCTATGGGCTTTATCCCGTTGGTAAACATGATGATTCCCTTTGCCAGCTCTCTGGTACTGGGCATCCCCATGATGCTCTACTTTTCCAAAATCAAAAAGTTCGGCATGGTGCTCATCACCTACATTATCTACGGCGCGATCCTCACACTGGCAGGCGTCGGCATTTACAGCCTCATTGCAGGCACTCTTTGCGCGCTCATCGCCGAATTTATTCTGAAGGCAAAGCGGTATGCCAGCATTTCTGCCGCCATCCTGTCCTATGCCGTTTGCAGCGTGGGCGCCAACGCCAATGTTCTGGGCTTTGCCTTTATGACTGAGACGCAGCTGGCGGAAAAGACCGCCTACTACGGGCAGGAATATATGGACATCATCTCCGGATACTTCTCCCACGGCTATATGCTGCCGCTTCTTGCGATTACGGCCTTTGCGGGGGGCGCGCTGGGCGGCCTGCTGGGGAAAGCTGTCCTGAAAAAGCACTTTGCCAAGAGCGGAATGATCTGATGCAGGGGATATTATTTGCCGAAAAGCCCGGAGCGCGGCAGCTCTATCTGGACGCACGGACGAAAATCATTCTCTGCCTTACTGTGTCTTTCCTCATGTTCTCTTGCGAGTATACCGGTGTCATGCGCTTTGTCCTCCCCGTTCTGGCGGCGGTTCCCTTTGTATCCTTCCTGATCCTGCGAAGATATCGGAAAGCGGCAGTCTATGGGATGGTGTATGTGCTCTGCCTTATGCTTCCGATGCTTCTTCGCCAGCTGGACGCGCCGGTTTTCAGCATCATCTCCGGTGCGCTGGCGGCGATCTTCACGCAGATGCTGCCGGGGCTCGCCATGTTTGATGTACTGCTCTCGTCCACCACGGTCAGCGAGTTTATCGGAGCCATGGACGGCTTTCACATCTCCAAAAAGTTCTCCGTTCCGGTCTCCGTCATGTTTCGTTTCTTTCCTACAATCCGCGAGGAATACGGAATGATTCGGAATGCTCTGCGGCTGCGGGGTGTCGGTGGCTTGGAGCATCCGTTGGAGATGCTGGAATACCGGATGGTGCCGCTGCTGACGGAGCTGATGCAGGTGGGCAACGAACTGTCCGCCTCGGCCATGACGCGAGGGCTGGACACACCGGGCAAACGCAGTAATGTCTGCCCTATGGGATTTCGTGTGCAGGACATCGCTGTATTTCTGCTCTGCGTGGCGGTAGTTTCGCTGTTTATATTTGCAAAGGTGACAGGACGGTAAGATGATCGAGATCAAAAATGTAAGCTATTCCTATGAAAACGCCGTGACGGACGGCGCACTGAAGAATGTCAGTCTCTGCATCCCACAGGGGCAGACGGTACTGCTGTGCGGCGAATCCGGCAGCGGCAAGACAACCTTCGGGCGGCTGGTCAACGGTTTGATCCCCTGCTATTACGAGGGAAAGCTGACGGGCTCCGTCATGGTGAACGGAAATGACACCACCCAGCTCCAACTCCATGAGCTGGCCGGGACGGTCGGCTCCGTGTTCCAGAATCCCAAGTCGCAGTTTTATACGCTTCTGACCGACACGGAGATCATATTTGCCTGCGAGAATATCGGCATGGAGAAGCGGGAAATATTGCGCCGCTTCACAGAGACCGTTCAGGACTTCCGGCTTGAAAAGCTGCTTGGGAAGAATGTCTCTCAGCTCTCCGGCGGCGAAAAGCAGAAAATTGCCTGTGCCTCTGTCAGTATGCTTAGGCCGCCGATCCTCGTGTTGGATGAGCCGACCTCGAATCTGGACATTTCCGCCATTCGGGAGCTGCGGGAGATCGTCGCAAAGTGGAAGGCGACGGGAAAAACTGTCCTCATCGCCGAGCACCGGCTTTGGTGGCTGAGGGGCCTTGTGGATCGTGTGGTGGTATTTCAAGAGGGTAGCATCGTCGAAGATGTACCGGCAGACGAGTTCTGGCGCAGAACACCGGACGAGCTTCACGCGGAAGGGCTGCGCGGTTCCTGCCGCTTTGCCCCGCAGGTGAAAGAGCACCGCGCAGACACACAATATATCATCTCTCCGTTTCGCAGTTCTGATGGCGAATTTACGCTGAACATTCCGGAACTGAAAATTCCCAAAGGCGCAGTGGTAGCCGTCCTCGGCAACAACGGCGCAGGAAAAAGCACTTTCGCAAGGTGCCTGTGCGGACTTGTCCGCAAGTGTAAGGTACAGATCATCGACGGTGAAAAACGCTATGCAGGGCGAAAACTGAGCAGTCTTGCCTACATGGTATTTCAGGACGTCAACCACCAGCTTTTCTCCGAGAGCGTGTCGGAGGATGTGACGCTGGGGTTGCGCCTGTCCGAGGATGAAAAGCGTTCCACTGCCGAAGAAATGCTGCGGCGCATGGAGCTTTGGGGCTATCGGGAGGCACATCCCATGGCGCTGTCGGGCGGACAGAAGCAGAGGCTTGCCATCGCAGGCGCACTGGCGGCACAAAAGGATATTATCTTCTACGACGAACCCACCAGCGGTCTCGACTACCGCAACATGGAGCGCGTAGCAGAGAATATCCGGCGCCTCTCTGAGATGGGGAAAACGCAGTTCGTCATCACCCACGACCCAGAGCTTGTGGAGAAATGCTGCGACCGATTCTTATTCTTTGAGAACGGCAAAATTACCGACTCGGGCAGTTGGACGGCAGAAGCACTCGAGCAAGTCAGAACGTATTTTGTAACCCTCATATAGGAGCGAACAAACTGTGACTGGCGCATTTTTTGCTGAAGAAAGTATTGCAACCCCTCAATGGCGAATTGCACCCCCATTAAAATGAGGACTGCACCCCCTCCAAACCGTAATTGCACCCCCTTACACGGTTTCTATCAAAATTAGAGTCATTTGCCATAATGCCACCGTAATTTTGATAGAATTACGGTGGCATTTTTCTATGCCTGAAAACCGCTTGATACAAGGCTTTTCGGCTGTTTCAGCGCATAAGTGAACCCCGCTGCAGGCAATTCTGCGGCGGGGTTTTGTGCGTTTTAGGAGGATTGTAGCTTTCTGTGCCGTTGTAATCGTTAAACGGCTGAGGTAATCGTTGAAATACTGGAGTATTCGTTAAACTACCGAGGTAATCGTTAAACAGCCGAGTTCTGATAATACTCCTTATGAGAAAATCGGCGATGAAGTGCGGTCACTGGCGGATGAGGTACCGTTTGATATCCCCGATTCGTGGGAGTGGGTTCGGCTGGGCACCATTTCGTCCTATGCAAAAACCAAGCAGAAAATAAATGCAACAAGCGCCGATCCTTCGATTTGGGGACTGGATTTGGAGGACATCGAGAAAGGCGGCAGGCTTTTAGAGCATAAAACAGTCGGTGAACGCAAAGCAGTTGGTGATAAGACCGTATTTGCGAAGGGGGATATTCTCTACAGCAAGCTGCGCCCATACTTGTTGAAAATTCTTGTCGCCTCTGATGACGGCATTTGTACGCCAGAAATCGTACCATTTCGTGTATACGGCGGAATCAATCCGAACTACATCGTAAATTATCTAAAATCCCCTTATGTCGATAATCTCATCAACAGCATTACTTACGGCGTGAAGATGCCCGGAGTCGGCACAGAAGCAATGACCACTCTATTAGTGCCAATACCTCCCCTGGATGAGCAACGGCGTATCGTTGAGAAGATTGATGAGGTTGCCGCTACTGTTTCTGCATACGATGTGGCATACCAAAAAACTGAAACCTTAAATTCAACCTTCCCCGAAGCCATCAAGAAGTCGATACTGCAAGAGGCAGTCCAGGGCAAGCTGGTACCGCAAGACCC
>OLOQ01001156.1_pt1 | contig 26609 bp, 27 predicted proteins | sample 1673101 | NCBI WGS metagenome assembly OLOQ01 (sample SAMEA3136754, study PRJEB25190) | human gut metagenome | biome: human gut; feature: human-associated habitat; material: faeces | place: Austria | collected 2013 | reverse complement strand
GAATATCAAGAAAAATAGTACGCCTTAAGAAGTATGAGGATGGAATTTATAATACGGAGGAGTTTCAGCATTTTGCAGTTATTCATGTCAGACTGCCAAAAAGCGGAAACATTCATGATGTTGAGATCGAACTAAATGAATTTCAGGTTCAAATGGCAATCGATAAGTTACCCACCTACAAAATTGGTGAAAATTTGATGGAGAATCTTTCTGTAAATGAGCATAAAGAAAATGAGGCTGTAATATAGCCAATGCAGTATTTAGCATTGCCTAAAAAGGATAAAGAAGATAAGGAGACTCCATGGACAGAAAAACCGAAGCCCTAAACTACCTGAAACAATACCCTAAGATGACAAAATGGATGAATACCTGCATTTGCTGTGGCACAATGGGTTATAACCCTGATATGCCAGAAAAGATTACTTCGAGAGATGGCAATGGAGAATATAACACTGTATTTTCAAGAAACATAAAGAAGTATTTTTTCCCACTTAGAGTAAATGACATGGGGATGTGTGACATTTGTCAGAAATATTGGAGAGAAAATCACTAAGTAACTTGATATGATGAAATTGAGGCTTGCATCAATAAGCTAAATAGAAAAGGAGGATAATCATGGAATTTATATGTTACCCAAAGTGTTCAACCTGCCAGAAGGCAAAGAAATGGCTGGACGAGAATAAGATCGAATACACGGAGCGCCACATTGTGGATGATAATCCTACATATGATGAGCTTAAGAAATGGTATGGTAGGAGTGGACTTCCGCTCAAGAGATTCTTCAATACGAGCGGCATGCTGTATAAGGAGATGAAACTGAAGGACAAGCTTCCGGACATGAGCGAGGATGAGCAGTTGCAGCTTCTTGCGACAAATGGCATGTTGGTGAAGAGACCGCTTGTCGTTGCTGAAGGTTTCATGCTGACTGGATTTAAAGAAAAAGAGTGGACAGAGAAGATGCTGTAGTAGGAACGTCCCCGTGGAGAAAAAATGAAAAAAATTGATGTAAACAACAGTTGGGAAATGCATCGCGTAGGCGATGACGATTGGATCATTGCGACAGTGCCGGGATCGGTGTATGGGGATCTGCTGCAGGCGGGCAAGATGGAAGATCCATTCTGGAAGGACAATGAGATAGAAGCACTGAAGCTGATGGATTACGATTATGAGTACCGCACCAGCTTTTCGTGTGATGATGAGCTGCTGGGATCGGATGAGGTTATCCTTCGGTTTGAAGGGCTGGACACCATTGCGGATATCACGCTAAATGGTGTGAAGCTTGGACACGCCGACAATATGCACAGGACATGGGAGTATTCGGTAAAGGATACCCTGAAGCAGTCGGATAATATATTAAGTGTATATTTTTATTCGCCGACAAAGTTCATCGCAGATGCATTTGCGAAGGCTCCAACACGGGGAACCGAGGATGCCATGAACGGATTTGTACATATCAGAAAAGCTCACTGCATGTTTGGCTGGGACTGGGGCGCTCACCTTCCAGATGCAGGAATATGGCGGCCGGTCAGCTTGCTTGGAATTGATACCGCACGGATAGATTCTGTTGAAATCCTGCAGCATCATGATCAGGACTCAGTGGAACTTGATATAAAGCCGGAGATAGAATTTGCCCGGAAGTATATTGGTTCTGGATCAGAGACGGGACAGCTGAGTGCAAACGTTAGAGTAGTAGATCCGGTTGGAAACGAAATTATAAATAGAATATTAAATGAAGATATCACGAAGAATATACATATAGACAACCCACAGCTCTGGTGGCCTCGTGGGTATGGTGAGCAGAACCTTTACACTGTTTCCGTTGACCTTGTGAAAGATGATGGTACGGTGGTTGACAACTGGACGAGAAAGATCGGCCTGCGGACAATAACCATGGACCGCACAAAGGACAAATGGGGTGAGAGCTTTGCCACCTGCGTAAACGACGTAAATATATTTGCCATGGGTGCCGATTACATTCCGGAGGATCATCTTCTTGGACGTGTGACACCTGAGACTACAAGGACTCTGCTTGAGAAGGCGGTATTTGCGAACTTCAATTCTATAAGAGTGTGGGGCGGTGGATATTATCCTGACGATTGGTTCTATGATATGTGTGATGAGATGGGACTTGTGGTGTGGCAGGATTTCATGTTTGCGTGTGCTGTCTACGATCTCACACCAGAATTTGAGGCAAATATCACCGCGGAATTTATTGACAACTTAAAGAGGATCCGTCATCATGCGTCACTCGGACTTATGTGTGGCAATAATGAGATGGAGCAGTTTGTTAAGGAGAGAAAATGGGTGAGCAAGGACAGCGAGGTTCGGGACTATATTATTATGTACGAGCGAATTCTCCCGCAGATCATGAAGCAGTATGCTCCACAGGTATTTTATTGGCCAGCGAGCCCGTCCTCAGGTGGTTCATTTGATGATCCGAGAGACGAGAACCGCGGAGATGTGCATTATTGGGCTGTGTGGCATGGTGATAAGCCATTTTCTGAGTACAGAAAGTTTTGCTTCAGATATCTTTCCGAATTCGGTTTCCAGTCATTTCCTTCAAAGAAGACTGTTGAGACATTTACGGATGATGAGCGTGATATGAATATCTTTTCATACATTATGGAGCGGCATCAGAGAAATGGCTCGGCAAATGGAAAGATAATGAATTATATGCAACAGACATATAGATATCCATCTGATTTCGAGACGGTTATCTACGCATCGCAGCTTCTGCAGGCGGATGCTATCAGGTATGGCGTCGAGCATTTTCGAAGAAACAGAAATGATGACAGGTGCATGGGAGCAGTGTACTGGCAGTTCAACGACTGCTGGCCGGTTGCATCCTGGTCCAGTGTGGATTACTGCCAGCGCTTAAAGGCACTTCACTACTATGCAAGACGTTTCTTTGCTCCGATCATGATCTCCTGTGAAGAGGAGGGCATGCTTGGAAGCGGACAGGAGCTGGTGAGACTCCCATTTGAATTCCCGAAGTCCATACGCCTCTGTGTGGCAAATGAAACCATGAACACAGAGAAAATACTTGTGTCCTGGCAGTTGAGGGATGCGTCAGCTCGTGTTCTTGAATCCCACGAGGAGGAGATCACTGCGCCAGCGCTGACGAGCGTATGGCTTGACAAGGTTGAACTTCCTGGTATCGACATTTACCATCAGTATGTGAGCTATCAGGCAAGCATGAAAGGACAGGTAATATCAGAGGGGACTGTCATATTCTCATATCCGAAGTATTTCTGCTACGAGGAGCCTCATTTGCAGGCGACAGTGGATGGCGACTATATCACAGTCAGTGCGGATGCTTATGCGAAGAGTGTGGAGATCCTGAACCAGAATGAGGATCTTATCCTGTCGGATAACTATTTTGACCTGAATGCAGATTCAAAGACTGTAAAGGTTATAAGTGGAAGTGTGGATAAGCTGAGGCTTAGAAGTGTATATGATATAAGTTGATCTTGATAAGAGAGATTTATAAATGGTAAATGCCAGCGCATTATATATGTGCTGGCATTCACAAGAAAGGAGAAGCCATATGAGCTTTGCATTGTTTCTGGACGTAGATGGTGTATTGAATACCCGGACGACAGTTGTGGGGGCACCGAGTGGAAGAACCGGGATAGATGAGTCCAGAGTGAGGCTGCTGAAAAAGGCGTTAAAACAGTTTGGAGATGCGGAGATCGTTTTGACTTCAGATTGGAAGCTTATGAGAGAAGACGGGGATGACTTCTCATATCTTGTATCTATGCTGGGAAAATTTGGACTAAGCCTGTCTGGAAAGACAACCGATGTCTGGGTTGGCAGAGGAGAGGGCATTCAGAGCTATCTGGCGGAACATCCCGAGATAGATGAATACGTGATACTGGATGACAATACATTTGATTTCGCAAATTATCCTAAGCTTTGGGAACGGCTGTTGCTTACCAATGGCATAGAAAATACCGAATATGCTTCAAAGACACCGGCGATTGAGGCAATGCTTTTTCTGGAGGCTATCTCTTAGTTTCTTCCCACTCTCCTTCTGTGATCTCTATGTCATTCAGGCATACTGGGAGATGTATGGCTTTGTTGAGCTCGTATACCTTCTCGAATTCATCCATTTTCCGATTATAGTAAGTCTGGTATCAGCGACAGCCACAGCTATCGAGTAGCTAGGCAGATGTACTTCATAATTTTCAAGCTTCACATCTGTAATCCCTTTCATTTGATGCATACGTATTTGTAATTTCTAAAAGACATAAAAAAGGCGCACTGCCCCATTGGGAGCTTGTGCGCCTTTGTACAATCACTCATTTGCTGAGAACAGTATAGCACAGTGGTAGTGAAAAGCAAACCTTAGATATTGCAGTAAAGGTTGATATATGATACAATGTCCGAAAAGTCGGAAGAAACAGGGGGACATATTTTGAAGGTATATGAGAAGATATTTGCAAGGCTTGATGATCTGAGTATGAGCCAGTCAGAGCTTTCGAGGCGAACGGGGATTTCCACCAGCACTATAAATGACTGGAAAAAGAAGAAGATCAATCCACAGGCTGATAAGCTGGTTGTTATCTGTAAGGCACTTGGCATGTCATTGGCAGAGCTGCTTGGAGAAGACGGGGCTGAGAGCAGTGGCACAGATTACAGTGCCGAGGAGAAATATCTGGTGGAGTGTTATCGCAGATCGGATAATTATGTGAGAAAGCATATGCTCAGATATATGGAGCTTATTGACAAGACAGAGACGAAAGAGACCAGGACACCACAGAGAAAAGTTGCCGTTATACAGGATGTGGATGGGAATAATATTGTGGTTATCAATGATATTATTTTTAAGGGAAAACGTTCTATAACATGGCCCGATGTTGAGGAATATCTGCGCCAGTATGTGGGAGAGTTCTATTCTATAGCAGAGACTGGAGATATAGTTTATATCGGTACGGATTTGCCAGACGAATATGCAGGATCTAATTACACAAAACATATAAAAGGGGCAGTGGCAAAAGCAAAGGCAAATGCGGCTCAGGCAATTCCAGAGATCATTGAAATAGCAACATCCAAAACGGCGGAAGAAAATAAAAAAGAGAAACATAGCCGTAATGCTAAAAATGGATGGTATAGATATGATACCAGATTTGCGTTACCGGTTTACGATGAAAGTGGTGAGGTTGAGCGGTACAATGTGTTTAGTGCAAGATTATTGATCAGACATGCCGCTTCCGGGAAAATGTATCTGTACGATGTTTTAGAAATAAAAAAAGAAACGAGCAAGCCTTGTCAGGTATAAACCCTACCCAGTAGAAAACCCATTTCTTAATGGAATAAGAATAAAACATGCTACAGGAAAAGTCAACAGTTATATTATGGAAAGGACATAGATGACATATGAAGATAATAAATGCAACACCAGAAGACAAAGAAGAACTGCTCTCACTTTATCACGCCATGATAGGTGGACCGTGTGAGTGGAGCGAGAATTATCCTGACGAGAATACCATAGCATTTGACCTGAAGAACGAGGATCTGTTTGTTATGAAGAATGACAAAAAAGAGATTGTAGCCACAATATCCATAGATCACGACGATGCTGTTGAGGCACTTACGTGCTGGAGAGCAGATCTGGCTCCATCGGGAGAACTTTCAAGGCTGTGCGTCAGGAAGGATATGCAGGGACAGGGAATTGCGAAGACTATGATGAACTATGCCTGTGATGTCCTGAAAAGCAGAGGCATGAAGGGCGTTCATATACTTGTCAGAGAAGGACATGTGGTGGCGCTTTCGACATACGCCAAGATTGGTTTTGAAACGGTTGGAGAGTGTGATCTTTTTGATAAGCATTTCGTATGTATGGAACGGGGATTCTAAAGAGGTAGATATTGCAAGTTATAGGATGCAGCTGCAGCTATATTGTAATATAATGGGGGTGTATTGTTTGATGAGTTATAGAGATGAGACATTTCTATTATATAAGAATGACGAGTGGAGGTGCACAGAATGATAATTACAATAGGCAGAGAGTGTGGATGTGACGGCGATGAGGTGGCGGCAAGACTTGCCTCAAAATATGGTATAGCCTGTTACACAAAGAAAGAGATAATAAGGCTGGCAAAGGAGAAGGGTGTGTATGACAAATATCCGTTTTTCTTTGGAGAGAAGGCTATAGATTCTATGATGCAGTCGGTGTCAGATGACTTTGTCGTGAAGAGAAGAAAGACCCCGGAGGATGTACTTGAGAGATTGCTTGACGGACAGGATGGCGTTGTAGTGGGAAGAGCCTCGGACTTTGCATTCAAGAACAGGAACGATGCAGTGAGAATATTCCTGTGCGGAGATAAAGACAGCAGAATAAAGAGGATAATGGACAAGCATGGCATATCAGAATCAAAGGCAAAGAGTCTTGTGGAGGAGACTGATGCCAAGCGAAGAAGCTATCATGACTATTACTCAGGAGAGAACTGGGGATATTCAGGACATTATGACCTGTGCCTTGATGAGGCGAAGCTCGGCGTGGACGGCGTCGTGGAGATGGTTTCAGCGTATATGAAGGTGATAGGCAGAAATTAGAATTGAGCTTGGCGGAAGATATATGGTATGAGCTGGATTGACAGGCTTTAGGCATTACTTGAAAGGTGTAGATATGGGGAAAAATACAACAGGAAAATACAGTCTTCTGGTACCGGATGGTGAGTATTCATTTAGGGTACTGAGCCCTGTGGTCATGCATGACCTTGGGCTTGATATGATATGCAGACAACTGTCGGCAAATGAGTCTGAACAGAATTATATAATGGGAGTTATGTCACGGATATATGCAGATCCATCTGTTACAAAGTACAGAGGTGGTGTGTTTGACGACATAATTGGAAATAAAAAACTCAGAGACGACATGATGGAGATTCTTGGGAAGATAAGCTTTCTCAAGGATTACGGCAGCTTTAAACGCGATTATGATGAGAATTCAGGTATATGGGATCTTATGCACAGACTTGATGAGATAGACGATTACATAGAATGCGTAGATTCGTTATATTCCTGCCTGAAGGATAAAAACTTGCATTCCGAGGGATTTACAGGTCTTAAGGAGTATGTTCAGAATATATATGAGGACAACGGTTTCAGTGAGTTGAAGAAGGACATATCAGAGCTGAAAAAGGTGAGTGGTGAGGTTCGAAGTATAACTATAGGAATTAATCTGAACAGCAGATATGAGGCTGATGGCGTTGGCTTGATATCTGTAAATAGTAAGCAATTTACGAGGGGCGGTGTGCTGAGCAATTTCTACGGTCATTTGATGTCCAGAGATAAGATAAGTGACAACCTCGACGCTAAGAGTGACTTCAGATTTCAGCCGTTAGATGCGGTAAATGAAGCATTATCCAAATTTCAGCAGGAACTTCAGGGAAGAGTGGTAACTGGAGGTGCAAATAACTTGGCGGCAGGAATGGTTGGTATTCCTGATTCTGACAAATCCAAAGATATTACGCGGTATACAGACAGGGTAGTCACCAAGCTCATAACAAGAATTGTCAAGAGGATGAGGGAGACGTTAAATAAGTATGTGTCGATTACTATAACTGATATGACGGATCTCATACCTGAGCTCACTTACTATATAAGATGGGCTGAGTACATAGAAAAACTGCAGAAACGCGGCGCAGCATTTTCCAAGGCAAAGGTTGTGAACTCTGCATATCAGCCGAATGCAGATATTTCCGAGGAGGACGATTCAAAGAGCAGATATTATATGAAGGCTCGTGGCATATACAATATCAAGCTTGCGGCATTTGACACGGAGGAGTCGGAGCACATAGTGACCAATGATCTGGACTTTGACAGCGAGCACAGAGTGTATATTCTGACAGGAGCAAATAGGGGTGGAAAGACGACCATAACACAGACGATAGGTCAGCTTTTTGTACTGGCTCAGGGTGGTATATATATCCCAGGTGATGAATTTGAATTTGCTCCAGTGGACTGCGTATTTACACATTTCCCTGCTGACGAAGACAAGACCCTGGATCTTGGAAGACTTGGTGAGGAGTGCAAGAGATTCAGGGAGATATTTGACGGTGCGAATGATCGCAGTCTCATACTTCTCAATGAGACATTTTCAACCACATCATTTGAGGAGGGCTATTATATAGCCAGGGATTCCGTGAGAGCTATTCTGACAAAGGGAACGAGAACGATATACAACACGCATATGCATAAGCTGGGCTTTGATGTGGATGAGATGAATGAAGGGCGTACAGAGGGCAAGGTATATTCGCTGATCGTACACAACGAGGGCTCACAAAGATCTTACAAGATCGAGATAGCGCCACCTGCTGGTAAATCATATGCCAGTGACATAGCGGAGAAGTATGGTGTTACATATGACATGCTGGTGAATAAAGAAAAATAGTTGGCTGTATGCACTGCTTGTGGATGATATTACAGACGATATGTGGGCAGTTTAGAGTCATATAATATGAATTGTCTACAGTGAAGACATTGGAGGGTATAGGATGACAGAAAAGCATACAGACAAGAGAACAATACTTATAGTGGATGATGACGCTGATCTGTCTATGCTGATACAGGATATGCTGGAGGACAACGGCTATGCTTTTCTGTACGCAGCCAGCATAGACGATGCATATGAAGTGCTGACAGATAACAAATGTGATCTCATACTTCTGGATATCAATCTTCCCGATGGTACAGGTTTCTCATTCTGTAAAGAACTCAGGCATACTTCGCAGGTGCCAATCATATTTGCAAGTGCAAGGACGAGTGAGGATGACAAGGTGAATGGCCTTGATATGGGTGGAGATGACTATATCGCAAAGCCGTATTCACTGAAAGAGCTTATGTCTCGTATCCGTTCGATACTCAGGAGAACTTATGGTGTTGATGACAATAAGTCTGAGATGTTGACCCTGAACACAGACGGGAACGAGATAGAGATCAACAGGCACGCACGGACTGTGAACAGAAACAAAAGTAATGTGGATATGAAGCCGAAGGAATTTGACCTGCTTGTATACATGGCGGAGAACAGAGGCAGGGTATTGACCAAGGAACAGATCATGAGTGCCGTGTGGGGGCTGTACAGCGATGTGGAGCCATCCACGGTTGCGGTGCATGTAAGGTGGCTCAGGGAAAAGCTTGAGACAGATCCTTCACATCCGCAGCTTATCCGTACGGTATGGGGAACGGGATATGTGCTGGGAGATAGTGAATAGACAAAGACAGTGAGAATAATATGAGCTTGTAAGGTGGATGTCCACTTGGCAGCTATAGGGAGTTTATATGAAGCGACATTCAGTAAGAAGCAATATAATAAAAATGCTGATCGTGTTCATGTGCGCTATAACCATAGTTTTTGGCTGGCTGTTCTACAGGGAGAAGCAGGACGAGACACGGCGGATAAAAGATGATGAATATGGGCAGTATATAGTGGAACTGAATGAAGTGAAACAACTGTATGATTCGGGATCCACAGATGCTGACGAAAAGCTTGACGCTGTAATGAATGAACTCAGGGAACAAAAGCTAGATACCGGCAAGCCAGGACTTAGAAATATAGTGATCATGTATATCGTTGTCCTGTGTGTTGTGATTGTATTATTCCTGTACATATACGTGTGTGTTCTCAGGCCATTTGACGAGTTGGAGGATTATGCATCACATCTGGCAGCAGGGGATATGGACACCGAACTTAAGTACAGACGGGTAAATATGTTCGGAAGCTTCACGTGGGCATTTGACCATATGAGAACGGAGATAGTGCATGCAAGGCGTAGAGAGCAGGAAGCGATAGAGAACAACAAGACAGTTATAGCCACGCTGTCACATGATATAAAGACTCCGATCGCATCCATAAGAGGATATGCGGAGGCATTGGTCATGAATATGGATGCCACCCAGGAGCGCAGGGAGAGGTATGCGTCGGTCATCATGAAGAAATGTGATGAGGTGACGTCCATAACGAATGACATGTTTATTCATTCTTTGCATGATCTGGACAGACTGGTGGTGAAGAGTGATAAGGTTGAGATAAAACCTCTGCTGGAACAGATCCTGTCAGATATAGGACTTGGTATGAATATCGTGGTGAATGGAGATATAACCGAGGCAGTGCTTGAGCATTCAGATTCGGGAAGAGTGGTTCAGGTGATAGAAAATATACTATCAAATGCCTCTAAGTATGCCAGAGACACGGAGATAAGTATTGTTACGGAATGTATATCGCCCGAAAAACTTCCAAGGAATGTCCATGTGAGCGGCGCTGATATGGTATACAGTCTGTCCATAAAGGATCATGGAACAGGAATTCCGGATAAGGATATGCCGTTCATATATGAGAAGTTTTATCGAGGGGAAAACTCCGGTGATGAACCTGGAGCGGGCCTTGGACTATTTATTGTCCATTATCTCATGGACAGAATGGGCGGAGATGTGGAACTTGTAAATCATGCTGATGGCCTGGAGGCAGTGTTATATTTTGCAGCAAAAAATGTTTGTTAAGGACTTGTTAATAAATAGGGTGATATGGTTGTAGCACGGTGGCGAGGTGAAGATCTGTAGAGGATGTCTGAATGCCCCCGTGCTACAACTATAAAAAGGAGAGAAAAATGGCAGATATAATACTTCAGGCAAGAGACCTTTGCAAAAGCTTTTCCAGTGAGGGTGTGCAGAATCATGTGCTCAACAACATGGATCTGGATATCTATAAGGGAGATTTTACAGTCATCATGGGAGCGTCAGGCTCGGGAAAATCCACACTGCTTTACAGTCTGTCCGGGATGGACAGACCGACTTCGGGAAAGGTCATATATGATGGCGAGGATATAACAGAATATAATGAGAAGCGCATGGCAGAACTCAGGGTGTATGAGTTTGGATTTGTGTTTCAGCAGATACATCTTGTTAGTAACCTCAGCATTAGAGAGAACATACTTGTGCCGGGGTATATGAATAAGGATACGAGAACAAAAGAGACTGAAAACAGGGCTGATGAACTCATAAAAAAGATGAATATAGAAAGTGCTGCTGACCGACTTCCTGCACAGGTGTCCGGCGGAGAGGCACAGAGGGGCGCTATTGCCAGAGCGGTCATCAACAGTCCGGGTATCCTTTTCGCGGATGAGCCGACAGGCGCATTAAACCGCAGAAATACCCAGGATGTGCTGGACCTTCTCACCGAGCTTAACGTGGAGGGACAGAGCATACTCATGGTTACCCACGATGTGAGGGCTGCTATCAGGGCGAACAGGATCATCTACATAGAGGACGGAAGGATCATAGGTGAGCTGAAGCTGTCACAGTATATTGAAGAAGATCGCAAGAGCCGTGAGAGCCAGATAGATGCATGGCTTGGTTCAATGCAGTGGTAGGAGGTGCCGGGATGAGATATATTATGATGGTGCTTCGAGGAAATATGAGAAGAAACAAGGGCGTGCATATAAGTGTGTTCGTGCTCATGCTTATCATTTCTCTGGCATTCTGTTCAGTGCTTTCTTACTACACGAATTCCATAAGGCATGATTCGGAAGCTATGGAAGAGGTTGGTTATGGAGGTATGCTTGCCGCACTTTATGGGGAGAACAGGCTGGATGCCTATGGAACAAGTGCAGACAAGATAATAAAGAATATTGGCAAATGTGATGCGGTGCAGGAAGTGAAAGCAGCAGATGTTGTATATCTGCTGCTTAAGGACTGCAATGGAAAAGGCGGAAACAGCAGCTTCGTTTTGAATGATACAGACAGCGTGCTCACATATGATCAGTATGATGTGGATAACAAAATGACAGATCGCCGGCTTGAAAAAGGTGAGGTAAGTGTGCCGTTCAGTTTCATAGGTATGTATGACTGCAAGATTGGTGATACAGTCGAGCTGGGCAATGATAACGGTTCTTATACCTTCAAAGTTGCGTCATTTTTCGAGGATCCATATATGGGATCTTCGGTCATGGGAATAAAGACGATATTGATCTCAGATGAGGATTTTGCGGATCTCAAGGCAAAGGCTGCGGAAGATAATAGAAGCGGACTGGAAGATGACAAGAGATCCTTTGAATTGTCAAAGCTTATCATAATAGATAAAAAGCCGGGCCTGGACCTTACGGAGATGGAGTTTGAGAGAGAACTGAATAATGTGAGTGATTTCGAGTCATATTGCTGGATAACTTTATCAAAGGAGCAGGCGGGAAGTTACATGCTTCTTATGACAAAGGTATTCTCTGCGGTGCTGCTTATATTTGTTGTGCTGCTTCTGGTGGCGGCTATGATAGTTCTAGGACACAACATCGGCAGCAGCATAGAGATGGATTTTGTTAACATAGGAATACTCAAAGCGGTCGGAATGACAAATGCATCGGTGAAGCTGTCATTGCTTGCCGGGTATATGTGCACTGTGGCGGCTGGACTGTTTGCTGGAATACCACTGGCCATTCCGATACTAAAAATTATAAATAGTTCCACAAGATCTTCTTCAGGACTTGAAGTTCCGTCTGATATTAATGTAGGACTTGTGCTGTGTGTCATATTGGCGATACTGCTTCTGGTAGCAGCATTTATCATGTTGAAGACAAGGAGAATATCCGAGGCCACACCTATAAAGGCAATAAGAGGTGGACGGGACAGTGTGCATTTCTCAAGCGTTCTGAAGCTTCCGGTCTCAGGCAAGAAACTTGGTGTGAGTCTTGCATACAGACAGTTTATATCTGAGAAGAAACAGTATGCCGCAGCCATCATAGTGACTGCTATACTTGCCATGTTCATGATACTTATGAATGATATGATGCGCTGGTTTAATTCACAGAATATGCTGGTGGATATGTTTTCAGTCACGAAGTATGACCTGACTGCTTCGTTTGTCGATGAGGATACGCAGAAGGATATAGAGAATGTTATATCAGAACACACAGCGTATAGAAAATATCAAATGTCCAGCGAGTACCTTCTGTTCGATGATGTGCAGATGTATTGTTATATAGTGGAGGACCCTGATATGATCAACACGATAAGAAAGGGAAGAACCTGCACATATGACAATGAAGTGCTGATAACCCAGTATGTGGCTGATGGATTTCACATGAACGTAGGTGACACAGTCACAGTCAAGCGCGGCGGCGTGGCAAGGAAGATGGTGATCTCCGGCATATACGATTCGGCAAATGATATGGGCAAGAACTTTGCAATTAGTAAGGCTGCATATAGTAAGTTTGCCAGCGAAGAGACCGTAAGTGAGTCTGGTGTCAGTGGAGCTGCCAAAAGCAGTTCAGATGAGGAGGAATGGAGCGGCAAAGGAATATGTTATGATCTTGACAATACTGATGAATGTGATGCGATAATCCAGGAGATAGATAAGAGATATGGCGATAATCAGGGCATCACGTATTCAATACATTCAGCAAAGGATGATTTTGAAGAAGTGGCGGGTACAGTCAACATTGCAATACAGGGACTCACATTGCTCACATATATGTTAGGGGCTGTATTCGTGATAGTCACGGTCATAATCGTGTGTGGCAAGGTTCTCATGCGTGAGCAGAAGGATATCGGAATATACAAGGCACTTGGATTTACATCCTTCAGACTCAGATGCCAGCTTGCGGTTCGCTTTATCGTGACGGCAGTTGTGGGTTCGCTGCTTGGTATAGTTCTGGCACTTATCGTCAGCAAGCCATTCTTCAAGGCAGGATTTGAATCATTTGGAATATACAGTTTTAATTTAAGTACAAGCGTGATATCACTGGTTATACCATTGGTATTTATGAGCGTGTTATTCTCTGTGGTAGCATTTATCAGAGCGGGGAACATCAGAAAGGTTCAGCCGCAGGTGCTCATCGCAGATCAGTAGAAGTATATAGGAGAGTGGAACTATGTATACAATGTCAGTAGACAAGGTGGGTATATATAATGGATAAGTTGATCATATATCTGATATGTATAAATATACTAGGAGCTGTCCTTGATGGAGTGACGGCTGCGAGACGCAGGAGAACAAGCCATAAGGCGCTCAGTGTTCTGCTGGGGATCATAGCCATTGCCGGTGGTGCCCCTGGCATGATAATAGCATTTGCGTTGTGTGACAGGACGGCCTCCAAGACGAATATGATGCTGAGAGTGTTCACTGTGTGCGTGTGTGTGATAGAACTTGCGGTGTTCATGACGTGGAAGCTCAGACCTGTGGGCAAATGGAGCTTTGCATTCTGGGATGTGTTTGTGGAATACAGATGGACACTTTGGTTCGTTGCGGCAGTGAGTGTTGTAACATTTGTCATGTTCGGAATTGACAAATACAGAGCGGTCAAGGGAGGATACAGGATCCCCATAGCGGTCCTTCTCGGCATGGCATTTGCCGGTGGAAGTATCGGTGCTCTGCTTGGAATGGTGGTGTTCAGGCATAAGATAAGGAAGAATTATTTCTCGGTTGGAGTGCCACTTATACTTGTAATGCAGGTGGTGCTTTTGATGTGTGTGGTTAATCTGCTGTAGGATCCGAAAATATCCCAAGTTCAGGCGGATAGTTGGTAAATGCAAAGAATGCAACCGCGAGAATAGCCAGGATGGTCATGGCAACGTAGTCATTTATGCACATTTGCTTAGATTCTAATCTGTTCTCAGCCCTCAATGCATACATAACACCGGCGAAATAAAGTGCGATATTCAGAAACTCATAATTCCTGCCCAGTACACCGTTTAGAGTGTAGAAACCGACCACAATGAATGCCATACCTGACAGGATACCGACAGTCCTTGCTGGAAGATAATGTTCCGGCAGGGGCTTATCTTTTATATGAGCCCAGAGAAATTCAATCATTGTCAGCAGGAGCATTGGAAAGAATATAAGTTTCAGGTGTTCCCAGGTTGACTCGTTCACTGCCGAGAATAGTCCGACAGCGGGATTGTCATTTGACCACTCGTAGGTGAAATGCAGCAGCACTCCGAGGATCGATATGAAGAAAAAACGAAAAAAATTGAGTTTGTTAGTAGTTGCCATAGAGAGTTCTCCGATGAAAACTAGTGCTATATTACATAGTATATGACGAATATGGTATTTCATGTAGCGGAGAAACCGAAATCAACGAAATTAAGATAAACATAATTGGGATATATTGTCGGTGATGTTATAATTATTTCAACGAATGTTTTGTTTAAAGGGGAAGTGTATATGCGTTTGATCCATTTATCTGATCTTCACATAGGAAAGCGTGTAAATGAATTTTCTATGTTGGAGGATCAGGAGTATATATTAAAAGAAATATTGGGCATCATCGATGATGAGCAGCCGGATGGAGTCATCATAGCCGGGGATGTATATGATAAGTCTGTGCCGAGCGAGGAGGCGGTGAAACTGCTGGACAGCTTCCTGACTTCGCTTGCAAAGAGAAAGCTGCAGGTATATATCATCAGCGGCAACCATGATTCGGCGGCCAAGCTGGCATTTGCATCAAGTCTGATTGATCTCAGTGGAATCCATATATCGCCGGTATATGATTCGGCACAGATAGCCATGATGGGAGATGGGCTGGTCAGACCATATAAGCTGGAGGATGGAAAAGGACAGATGGCGAACATATACATGCTGCCATTTGTGAAGCCGGCAATGGTCAGAGCGGTATTCCCTGATGAGGCGGATTATATAAAGGATTACACGGATGCCTGCCGTGTGGCGGTGGAGCACATGGATGTTGATGAGAAGGTTACAAATATCCTTGTGGCCCACCAGTTCGTGACCGGGGCTGTGCGCTCGGAGTCGGAGGAGAATGTGGGCGGTCTGGACAATGTGGATGTGTCGGTATTCGACTCATTTGACTATGTGGCGCTGGGGCATATACATGGGCCGCAGAAGGTGGGCAGGGAGACTGTCAGATACTGTGGAACACCGCTTAAGTATTCTCTTTCGGAGGCTAACCACACCAAATCGGTGACAGTTGTTGACATCCCTGAGAACAAGAAAATAGAGATAAGGACTGTTCCGCTTGTTCCGATGCATGAGCTGCGCGAGGTAAAGGGAACATTTGACGAGCTGATGGACAGGCGAAACTATGAGGGGACGGCTGTGGATGATTATCTGTATGTGGTTCTCACGGACGAGGATGACGTGCCGGATGCTTTGGGAAAACTCAGAACGGTCTATCCAAATGTGATGAAGCTTGGATACGACAACACCAGAACCCGTGTGACACAGACGATAGACGATGGCGCTGTGCTTGAAGGGAAAAAGCCTATAGATCTGTTTGGAGAGTTGTATGAGAAGCAGAACAACAAGGAAATGAGCGATGAACAGAGGAGTTTTGTTCAGGATATTATAGACTCTATATGGAAGGAGGAGCGCTTATGAGCGAAGCGAATAACTCAAATGCGCTCCGACGACCTGCCACGCTCGCGGAGGCGAGAGGGGCGATACATTGTGAAAGGAGGCCTGGTGATGAGACCCATAAATCTTACGATGTCGGCATTTGGACCATATGCGGGAGTCCAGATGCTTGACATGGCCCAGCTTGGGGCTGAAGGCTTGTATCTTGTGACTGGGGATACAGGTGCGGGAAAGACCACGATATTCGATGCCATCTGTTATGCGCTGTATGATGAGCCGAGCGGAGCGAGCCGTGATGCGAGGATGATGAGATCAACGTATGCCGATGTGGACACAGATACCTACGTTGAACTGACATTTGATCATATGGGGAAGACTTACAGAGTTAAAAGAAATCCTTCCTATGAGAGACGTAAGAAAAAAGGTGAAGGAACTACCCTGCAGGATGCGGCTGCAGAATTGTATCTGCCGGATGACTCGGTCATCTCCAACAGAACGAAGGTAAATTCATATCTTCAGGAATTGTTGGGTGTGGACAGAGAGCAGTTTTCGCAGATATCCATGCTTGCCCAGGGCGAGTTCAAGGAACTGTTGGTGGCGGAGTCCGGGGACAGACAGAAGATATTCAGCAAGCTTTTTCACACATCAAGGTATTTTGTTCTGCAGAAGCGTCTTCAGGATGAGACGAGAAAGCTTCAGAGTGAACGGGACGATATGAAGAAGAGTATAGAGCAGTATATATCCGGGATAGTCTGCGGAGAGGATGACCCTTTTGGGCTCAGTGTCCAAAAAGCGAAGGACGGCCAGATGCCAATTGATGAGGTGATCAAACTCATCGGAAAGCTTATTGTAACGGAGAAGGCAAGAACGGATTCATATGAGAAGCAGATCGGTACACTTGAGACCCGGGTCGGGGAACTTGACACGCTGATAGGCAAGGCACAGCAGACAGAGAAAGCCAGAGTGCAGCTTGAAAAGACACATTTGGAGCTTGCAAATGTACAGAATGACAGAACTACTGCTGAGACAGAGCTAAACAGGACAAAGGAAGCGCTCCCAGAGACGGAAGAGCTCCAAAGGCAGGCAGCAGTTATAAATAACGAGCTTCCAAACTATGAGAAACTGGACGAGAAGCGAAAAAATATTGCAGACGAGGAACAGCTCCTGCAAAGGCAAAATGAACAGGCCGAGAAGGGCAGAATGCTTGTGACAGACAAACAGAAGAGCATAGAAAAGCTGAGGCAGGAGCAGACACAGCTTGCGGATGCGGGGGAGAAAATAGTTGCAATCACGGCATCGAGGGAGAAGATGGCTGACGCTGTTGACTATCTGAATGGCATAAGCAGACTGCTCATGGAATACAGCAGAAGAAAGCAGGCGGTGGACAAAGCACAGAAGCAGTATCTGTTTGATAATGAGATGTATACCAGAAAGCAGGATATGTATGAGCATATGAGCACGCTCTACAGGAATGCCCAGGCGGGGATCCTAGCAAAGGATCTGAAGGAGGGACAGGCGTGCCCTGTGTGCGGTGCGACGGAGCACAAACTCCTTGCATCGCTGCCAAAGGAGGCTCCGACAGATGCACAGTTAGATGATGCGAAGAAGGATGCTGACAAAGCCCGCGACAGGGCAAATGCCAGTGCTACGGATGCAAAGGTAAAGCTTGCCAGCGTCATGGAGATCAGAAACAGCATTATTGAGCAGGCTGGAAGGAAATTTGACGATCCGGAGGATATAGATGTTCTGCCGGAAAAGGTTGAGAAGAATATTGGATACTATAATGAGAAGATTGCGGAGACTGACAGACAGATTGAGGCTGAACGCAAAAGGGTCAGCAGAAGGGATGAGCTTGCTGCAAAACTTCCTCAGGAAGAAGAAACATTTGCCGGGATGCAGGTTAAGCTGGCGGAGCTTGAGAGAAATATATCGGCGCTCACGGCAAAGGTTGTCTCAGACAGAGAACAGGCGACAGAACTGGCCGCGGGGCTCAGATTCAGGAATCGGAGTGAGGCGGAAACGCAGATGAACGAGATTCTTGGCAGAGCAAAGAAATTGCAGGATTCATTTGACGTCTCTGAGAAGAAATATAATGCTGTGATCCAGGATATTAAGACGCTGGAGGGGCAGATAAAGGCTCTGACAGACACGCTGGAGTCAGCAGAGAAGCTTGAACTTGCCAAGCTTGAGGAAGATAAAAACGCAGCAAGAGATGAGCTGGGAAGGATCAGACTTCTCATGCAGGATGGAAACAGCCGCATCCGTGCAAATGAAACGGCGATGGCGAATATCGGCAGAAAGTCCGATGAGCTTTTGGCAAAAGAAAAGGAATACGTCAGTGTGAAGTCGCTCTATGACACTGCCTCAGGGAATGTATCCGGCAAGAATAAGATAAACCTAGAGGCATACATACAGATGTCGTATTTTGACAGGATAATTCAGCGTGCAAATCTGAGATTTCTGAAGATGTCAGACGGTCAGTATGAACTGGGGCGTGTGACGGACAGCAGTGACAGGCGAAGCCAGATCGGCCTTGACCTCTGTGTTGTGGATCATTACAACGGCAGCAGACGAGACGTTAAGTCTCTTTCTGGGGGCGAGTCATTCATGGCTTCACTTTCCCTTGCGCTTGGACTTTCCGATGAGGTGCAGGCCTCGGCTGGCGGAATTCAGATAGATACCATGTTTGTGGATGAGGGCTTTGGATCCCTTGATACAGAAAAGACTCTGCCACAGGCATACAAAGCGCTGGTCAGCGTGACCGAGGGACGCAAGCTGGTGGGAATAATATCGCACGTGACTGAACTCAAGGAGAAGATTGACAAGCAGATCGTGGTGGAAAAGGACAGAACCGGCAGGGCGAAGGCGAGGCTGGTGGTGTAGGGATTTTAGTCATCTGAGTATTTAGATAAAATTTGCTCAAGTTTATTAAAGTCTACACATCTTTTTGTAAGGTTGCGATTTTTGTCGGGAAAATCAGTTATGAGAGAGTAGACTTTATTGGCTTTGTTGATTATAGTATCGGAATGATCCCGACACCAGGATAATTGTTTCTGAATAAGAATCTTTCGTTTTGTTTTATCTGGGGTATCGTGAGGGTTTAATTTCAGATTGACCTTAGATATAATTGAGTTGTTAACTGGAATCATATTGTTTAGATTGAGAATTCCTATGATTTTAGAAGAATACTCAGGATGCCTGCTGTTGTGGTCAAATATTTTGATGAAATCAATCTGGCTTTTCATATTTTCAAATTTCTTTTTTGGTGAGGTAAGGGGGATGCAATATTTCTGACCACCTATAAGAATGATTATTCCAAGAAATGGTCGATTCTCCTTACCTACCTGAGGGGAGACTGACATTACGTTGTCATCTGCACGAGACAGATTTCTTATGTATTTTAAATCAATATAGTAAAAATTTAGGATATCCATTATCGCCTTTCTGAGAATATAAAAGAGCTGTGCTAAAATGCACAGCTCTTAAAAACCTTTTTGCATGGTAGGGCTCCCATAAAATTGTTCCATTTTGTATGGCAGAACATCCATATTAAAATTGTTCATTTGTTTTATATGGTAGAACACCCATCTCTTAAAGTTCCCATTTCGCATGGTAAGGTTACCATAATCATATCATACAAGAATTCTAACATTCAATAATGTTAGTGTCAATTAGAGCTGACTTATTTAGTAACTTATAGTGATCTGAGAATATCCTAAAAAGTGATCAATATCAAGTGCAATTACTGATATTTTATAAAACGTTTATAAAAGTATACAAAGTGTAGAATAGTAGAAAAATGTTAGCTGTTTGCTTTACAAATCGGAGTTGATAAACAATAATGGTTCATGTATGAATGAATAAGGACGGTACAAAATAATGGAACTTTTTGATATATGCGACGAACAGGGCAACCCTACCGGAGACACAGTGGAGAGGAGCGAGGCACATGCAAAAGGCATATGTCACAGGACTGCCCATATCTGGATAGCGAAGCAAGAGAATGGAAGGTATAAGGTTCTTCTGCAGAAGAGGTCGATGGATAAGGATTCTTTTCCCGGAAGGTATGACACTTCCTCTGCCGGACATATACAGGCGGGTGATGAACCGATGGAGTCGGCACTCAGAGAACTGGGGGAGGAGTTGGGCATAAATGCCCAAAATGAAGACCTCGATTTTGCGGGAACATTCAGAATCCAGTATGAGAAGGAATTTCACGGCAAAATGTTCAGGGACAATGAGGTGGCATTTGTGTTCGTGTATCAGAAACAGGTGGACATAGCAGATCTGACAATACAGAAGGAAGAGCTTGACGGCGTGTGCTGGTTTGATCTTGAGGACACTTATGAGGCATGTAAGAATCATGACCAGAAGTTCTGCGTGCCAATTGGAGGGCTTGAGACGGTAAGGAAATACCTGAAAGAAAGAATACGTTAAAGTTACTGAAAGAATGTTGTGTGTAGTGGATAGTAGGAAAAATGCCAGGGCGTAAAGAAAGGCATTACATATAAAAAATATGTTGCCAGACTAGTTAGTTTGTGCTAACATAACATATGTTATGGAAAACGACAAGCGCAGTGAAACGATAGAAAAACTGAAAAAAGCAGGTAAAGAGGAATTCCTTGAAAATGGTTACCAGAGGGCAAGCCTCAGAAAGATATGCAAGAGTGCTGGAGTTACCACCGGAGCTTTCTACTTTTCATTTGAGAGCAAGGAGGCTCTGTTTAAGGCGATACTTGAACCGCTTGTGAACCAATATGAAGCCATGCTTGGAGAACTTATGAAGGGGGAGATTGAGAACCCCGCCACGGGCGTAGATGCAGATAAGATTATGATGCAATTCCTTCTGGCACACAGGGAAGAGGTAATGATCATCATGCATGGCGCTGACGGCAGCTGCTATGAGAATTATCACCAGAGGGTTGAGGAGTTCATGAGACATTCATTTGCGGCATATTACAGGTCACAGCTTGGATGCGAGCCGGATGAGACTTTGGTTCGCGTGCTGGCTAAGATGCGGCTTGAAGGAGCCATGGCGATACTGAACGAGGATGTAGATGTGGAGAAGAAAATGTATCTGACAGAAAAGATTGGCATTCATGCCACCGGCGGTACAGAAAAGTTGATAGAGAGTTTAAAGAAAGAGGTTCATCGATGATGAACCTCTTATTTTTATGAACATAACAAAACATGACAAATGTTATATTTCATAAGGAGGGGGCCACGTAAGTGGGAGGATTCCGGCAGAGGAAGCGCACTGATGTGCGCGCAGGTCATCAAGCTGCGCTTGACGACATGTTGTGAAGCACGCAAACGCCGCGCGCAGCGCCTCTCATGCGTTTGCACAATTAAAAAGCAGGAGGAAATGAGAAAATGGTTAGCACACAGAACAATACAGTAAGCAGATCAAAGGTAGATATAACGGGAGTCCCGGAGACGATGCTCCAGACGCTTTATGCCAGGGCGAAGGAATCGAGAAAGCCGGATCATGTCATATATGATGGCAAGGCCATAGAGATAGTTGACAGCCTGGATTATGACTTTTCACTGGCGGACAAGGATCTGGCGATGGGGAGCGGAGTTATAGCGAGAACCATAGTGCTTGATAAGCTTGTATCAGAATTCCTGAAGAAGCACAAGGGTGCTGTGGTTGTGAATATCGCCTGTGGTCTTGACACCCGTTGCTATAGAAATGAGGGTAGATATAAAGGCTGGTACAACATTGATCTCCCGGAGACCATGACTGTAAGGGCAAAGTTCCTGCAGGAGGACGGACCGGTGTACCAGATAGCGGAATCCGCCATGGACGGCAAATGGGCAGACATGGTAGAGTATGCAGGTGAACCTGTGCTGGTCATCATAGAGGGGCTTACGATGTATCTCACAGAAGCTGATGTGAAGAAAATATTCGACATAATAGACAGGAAATTTACTCATGCTACGGTGCTCGTAGAGACTATGGCTCCGTTCATGGCAAAGCATATCAAGGAGAAATCCATCCATGGAAGCTATGCCAGGTTTTCCTGGGGCGTGTCAAATGGAAAGAAGCTGGCGGAGATCATACCGAAATACAGATACATAGAACAGCACAGTCTTGTAGAAGGAATGGCTGAGTTCATACCGGTATATAAAGTCATTGGCAAAATACCATTTGTCAGCAATATATCAAACAAGATAGTAGTGATGGAAAAGTGATAAAAAAGTGTTGACATAAAGTTAAAAGCCCTTTATGATACAGTAAAATGCAAATGACTTGCAAATTCGAAAAAGAGGAATATTATGGCGAGGGAGTATAAAACGAGAATAAGTCAGGCTATAGAGGCATTTGCTGCAGAGAGGCAGGACAGAGGGTTTTGCGCGGCTGATGTAAGTGTGTATTTGGATGAGAATGGCATAGATGCGAATACAACAACTGTATATCGCAATCTTGACCGCATGGTTACCCAGGACAAATTGATAAAGTATCAGAGTGCTGATGGTGGTTCAAGTATGTATAGAATGGAAAAGGCTGATCATAGTTGTCACGAACACCTTCATATGCAGTGTGTTAAGTGCGGAAGAGTCATACATATTGACCGCGATACCATGAATCACATAGCTAAAGGAGTTCAGGAGAGGTATGGATTTATGATCGACTGTGACAGATCGTCGATATGTGGTATTTGCAAAGATTGTCAGAGACGTTGTGGAGTCGCTGTAGTCTAAACTAAACGTGATTGTTACAGATGGGATTGTATCGTTACGGTCACAACGAAAACTATATATCCCCAAATTCCTACAATGAAAAGGAGGTGTGCAGAATGAGTAAAAAGAGAATAATGTCATGGATTCTTATAGTGTTCTTTGTATCGGGAGTACTTTTCTCTTACGGCTATATTGCGCGCAATGTGGAGCATGACTGTACGGGGCAGGAATGTCCTATATGTATGCATTTGCAGCAGGCTGCACAGTTCCTTTCAAATATAAAGACAATGTCAACTACGCCAGTGTTCCTGGCGTTCTTAAGTGTGTTCACACTTGGAGTTGTATTGGTGTATACCCACGAGTATTGTACCGATACGCTCGTTTCCCTGAAGGTGGAATTGCTGAATTGATTTAAAGTACGGATATTGACTGAGAATTGCGTCTGGAAATACATCTAAAGATAAGGGCGAATACTTATTATTGGTGTTTTTTGATCTAGAGGCAGTTTATTAAATTTACCCAATTATAGGCATCAAAATATGCCTGTCAATTTTATCAATCAATTCGGAGGTTTATTGATCATTATGAAAAATAGAATATTTGGCCTTGTTATGGCATCGGTACTTACTGTTTCAGCATTTTGTGGCTGCGGAGCATCAATGACGGCAGCAGATTCTGATCAGAAAGGGGGCAGTGCGCCTGAAAATGCGGCAAATGCTGCGGCGTACAGCATTGTATGTACGACTTTTCCTCAGTATGACTGGATCCGCAATATTATAGGCGGTGATTCCGACAAGTTTCAGCTTACTATGCTGCTCGATCAGGGGATGGATCTTCACAGTTATCAGCCAACTGCAGAGGATATAGCAAAGATAGCTGACGCAGATATGTTTGTGTATGTTGGCGGTGAGTCTGATGGCTGGGTGGATAGTGCCCTGAAAGAAGCGACTAATAAGGATATGAAGGTTGTAAATATGCTTGACGCTTTGGGAACTGCAGTTAAAGAGGAAGAGGTAGTTCCAGGCATGCAGACAGAGGAAGAAGAGGGAGGAGAGGAAGGCCCGGAGTATGATGAACATGTATGGCTTTCACTCAAGAACGCAGTGGCGTTGACGAATGTGTTGGCGGATAATATCCAGGCGCTTGATCCAGATAATAAATCTGATTACATGGAGAATGCAGGCAAGTACGTTGATGAACTCAATGATCTTGATGGAAGGTACGAACTAACAGTTTCTAAGGGAAAACGTCAGGCAATTCTGTTTGGCGACAGATTCCCTTTCCGATATATGGCGGATGATTATGGCCTTACTTACTATGCTGCATTTGTGGGATGCAGTGCTGAGTCGGAGGCAAGTTTTGAGACAATAACATTCCTTGCGCAGAAGGTGGATGAGTTAAAGCTTCCGGTTATTCTGACGATAGAGGGTGCAGATCAAAGTATAGCAGAGTCGATAAAGAATACAACAGATTCGAAAAATCAGGAGATCCTGACGATGAATTCCATGCAGTCTGTGACTGCAAAGGCTGTAGCTGATGGTGAGACGTATCTGAACGTGATGGAAGATAACTTGAACGTACTTTCTAAGGCATTGAATTAATTGCTGAACAATAATACAAATTTAGATTTATAGGAGAAAACAAATGTCATATATAACGTGCAGGGACCTGGCAGTCGGGTACGACGGAAGATCAGTTGCGTCAGGCCTTAATTTCAGTATAGACAAGGGAGACTATCTCTGTATAGTTGGAGAGAACGGAGCGGGAAAGAGTACCTTGGTAAAAACTCTGCTTGGCCTGTTGAAACCGGTTTCAGGAGAGATAAAGTTTGGCGATGATCTGACATCGCGTGATATAGGCTATCTGCCGCAGCAGACACCTGTGCAGAAGGATTTCCCTGCGACTGTATGGGAGGTGGCTTTGTCGGGAACGCTGCCTAAGTGCGGAGCACGTCCTTTTTATGGCAGAAAGGAAAAGCAGCTTGCACAATCTCAACTTGAACGACTTGGAATATGGGATATACGCAGGAAATGTTACAGGCATTTGTCGGGAGGACAGCAGCAGCGCGTCCTTCTGGCGAGAGCCCTGTGTGCAACTGAGAATCTTCTTCTGCTTGACGAACCGGTAACTGGCCTTGATCCTGTCGCAACGGCCCAGTTCTATCAGATGATACAGCAGTTAAATGAAAATGGTGTGGCAGTGATCATGATATCACATGATCTGAGGGCAATAGATTGCGCCAGACATGTGCTTCATATGAATCATGGGGGCTCGTTCTGGGGCAGCAGAGAGGAATATAAGAACAGCAGATTTTGGAACATCATTTCGGTAGAATATGAGAAAGGTGGTGGACAGAGTGCAGCTTGTTGATAAGTTAATTTACTATATGCAGTATCCATTTGTTAAGTATGCTCTTGTGGTTGGTATTCTTATAGCATTGTGTTCGTCACTTTTCGGTGCAACATTGGTTCTGAAAAGATTTTCATTTATTGGTGATGGTCTTTCTCATGTGGCATTTGGTGCAATGGCTATAGGCTCAGTCCTGAAACTGACAAATAACACGGTCATAGTCATGCCGGTGACTGTGGCTGCTGCAATTCTCATACTTATGTCGGGACAAAATGCGAAGCTTAAGGGAGATGCCGCGATAGCTATGATGTCTGTCGGTGCTTTAGCCGTAGGTTATCTGATAATGAATGTATTTTCCACGTCGGCAAATGTATCTGGCGACGTGTGCTCAACGTTGTTTGGTTCAACCTCAATACTTACATTGACAATGGGAGAAGTGTGGCTGTGTATAGTTATGTCAATATGTGTAATAGCGTTTTTCTGTTTATTCTACAACAGGATATTTGCAGTCACATTTGACGAGAGTTTTACCAGGGCAATCGGGAAAAATGCAGGGGCATATAATCTGGCGCTGGCGGTGATAATCGCTGTGATAATGCTCATGTACGGTAGAGAAGCACAAAGCAAAACAAGGATAGCCAGCCCTGCCACTATTCCGAAGTCAGGGGAACGCAATAGAAAAATTCATAGCTGTATGCTATACTTAATTAGCATTTGAACATATCAAGCTGACACAGCAATCTCTTTACTTGCCGTTAATGCGCGTCTACCAATAGTCCGCACAAAGCAAGAGTAGCGTAAAGGTATAAAAATTTCAAACTTCTTTGTAACGAAATTCCGATTTCTCCGTCTAACCTATGAAGCTGAAGGAGGTGATGACAAGTATGGACTATGAAAAGCTCTATAAAGCCTACTATTTACAGGTATACTCGTATACTATTTCTCTTGCCAAAAATCGTGAGATAGCAGAGGAAATCACGCAGAACACATTCTATAAGGCTGTTTCTACAACATCACAATTCAAAGGTAAGTCAGATGAATTGACATGGCTCTGCTCCATAGCAAAAAATCTTTACCATGATGAAATGCGAAGCCGTCAGCGAGTAGCTGATGTGAGTGAAATCAATGACTTGCCATCAAATGAAAATGTTGAGAACTCAGTTGCAGATTCTGACATGGCGTTCCGCATACACCTCGTTCTTCACCGTTTGGAAGAACCATACAAAGAAGTCTTTCAGCTTCGCGTATTCGGGGAACTATCTTTTTCACA